>Ga0058701_10000289_pt1 | contig 40306 bp, 25 predicted proteins | sample AgamicOrMae_FD_97039 | JGI IMG/M metagenome (GOLD analysis project Ga0058701, IMG submission 97039) | Agave microbial communities from Guanajuato, Mexico - Or.Ma.e | ecosystem: Host-associated > Plants > Phyllosphere > Phylloplane/Leaf | place: Guanajuato, Mexico | collected 2012-06-04
ATCGTTCTGCGGATTCAATGGCAGAATAGCGCACGATAGCAACAGTGCGCTAGCGCGTAAGAGCGGGCCCGTGCACGCTATGAAGGGTCCAATTTGTGTCTCTTCTGAGGTTTCTAGGCCCAAAACAAGGATTGCAGCCTGCTCCTGGCATGCATTTGATACGGATTACAGGCTCATCTGGCCGCGATAACCAGCATCCTTGCCGCATAGAGGCGCTCTGTGAGAGGCTCCGATTCGTGCAAAAAGCGTCCAATGCACGACACCCGCCCTCATCAGGGCTACCTTGTAGCAGCCGTCCCGCCGCCTCCTTCTGTGTAGCGATCCATTCGATTGGCAGGCTCTATGCTCTACCTCGTCTCTCTGATCGAGCAACAGGTGTGCTGATGGCAGCAATACGCCTCGTAAGAGTGCTAGACTCTCGCGTCCCCATCCCTTGCACGATTATCATCGCTGCTTCGGCTCACTGATGCCCACCCATCTCCTCAGCCCAAATACACACAAGCAGCCGCTCCAATGGCGCACCAACGCTCACTATGGCCTCGCGCATGATCCAAGTAAGAAGCTCATGCTCATTGTAGCTCACAGAGAGATTCCGTACCATGCAGATGCTGCATCTTACTAGCTTGGTATCATGTATACCAACGCCCGTTCTAGTGCTCACAGAGCTATGAAATTGCCCTCAGACTTGCACAACTGCCATCCTGGAATGCATTTGATACAGACTACGGGGTCATCTGGCCACAAAGAGCAGCCACCTTGCCGCAAAGTAGGGCACTGTAAGAGGCTCCGATTCGTGCAAATAGTCGGGAGGCTCGCTGCGACGAGCGTGTAAGCGGTTACAGAGACTAGAGACCAACCCCCGTGTTATAACTTGTCTGTCTATCTAGTGTTTGTGACAATTATGACCCATGTGTGAATTGACGATCGCTGGGTGCACCAGAACTGGACGAAGCTATCCTTTGGTAGTTCTGCGCGTCGGCTTGGCATGTCGCTTCCGTTTCACTTTTCCCTCTACACTTCGCGAAGAAACGTCTTTGTAAAAAGCCGTTTCTTCGCGAATACCCAGCACGTTGAAAGATCATCGTGCTGGGTTGATGATGTATTCTGGCCGCGTCAACTCTCTTTACAATTTCCGTCATCGAATCCTCGTTAGGAACGTACATTATGAAACGCACCACATTGTAATGCGTTCCAACGGGATCTCGCGGAAGCTAATGAAGAGGATGATTCAGCTGCTTCTGAAATGGGAATTTCTAGACGAAAATGAATCAGAGAAGTTTCACAAATAGTTGATTGGAAAGGAGAAGGAGCTTGTGAAGATTGGATTACGCCCGGCCAACACGTAAAAGTGAATATTCATTTAGAATATTCGCTCCCTGTTTCTTCATCCAAACTCAATCAAGATTCAGGATTGCAATCCTTGACTCTTACAGTTGTACATGGCCTGACCAGACGAACGATTCGGTCGGGTCTCGAAAAGAAACTCGGCTGAGAATTCATATCGTTACGTGTTTATTTTCATCGCTTGTAAATAGCGCCTAGATCTTATCGAGTTTTTTCTTGATTTGTGCCAATTGTCGAGATCGGCGGGGTCCACCTGAGCCAGTTGGCTCCTCCACTCAAGGAGCCCTGAACCACTCTTTGACCATGGCTAATCGTTCGCCAATTTGATAGGTACGCGTCGTCGCAAGCGCGCTCGGCTGTCAAGGCGCGAGTCTGTAGATCATCTCTTAGGGAGGCTTGTTGTCGGGGATTGATGCCAGTGCTGTCGTTATAGATTTCCATCGCGATGTTAGTCTGGGCGACAAGATTTGCCGACGATTTCTGCTCTTGAGTGTGATTGTGAAAATAGTGCTCATGAGTGCCGATTGAATTAAGAGCCTCCGGCTGAGACTTTCGACGCTGATGAGACATAGCGCCACTTTTCAGAGTGGCTTTCTCTTGCAATTGCTCAAAGTGATACAGATCGCCGCTTGTACCTTTTTGTCTCATACTCGTTCCACGACCCTCGGCCTGAGCTGGCATCGAGAAGGTCACCGAAGCCATTGGGGTCTGTCTGCTCACAGGAGCTGTCTCTATATACTGTTCAAACTGTCTATCTTGGAATGCAACCGATTCGTCGAAATAGTGCTGCCCTGGTGCAAGATGTCTCTTTTGCTGTTGCTCCTCCTGCTCGTAAAGAGCGGCTGCCTGATCGTGGCTCTGACCATCTTCGATGTATGGCTCTGGCCACTCCTCCTCTGCACTGATGGGCAGCAGATCGAAACCAGTATGGGTTCCTGCGGGTAGCCCGCTAGCAGTTGTCGTGGTTCTTTGGGTTGCCAAGTGGTGGCCTGCAAAGGTGGACGACGATCCTCGAATTGGGTGCTGCTGCTCATCGGCAAATTGTACATATTTGGTTCCCTCTTCCTCGGTTTCCTCGGCCCACTGTTCCAGCTGTGATTGTTGAGCATTCAGTTGATATGATGTCTGGAACTCGGTCGTTTTGAGCAATCCACCAGGCGGCTCACACTGGCCAACATTTTGACCCACCGACGCCTTGCGACGTCCCATAGAGCCACTCGTTGTCTGGCGCTGCTGCTGTTGCTTGTGACTGTGCTGGTCCTCAGTTGAATTGTTGACCGCCTCTTGGGTGCTCACAAATCGGCTCGCCTGGATCTGTTGGCCAGCCAGGTAGGCTTTATGCGCCTCGCCAATGTTGTAGAGGTTGTTTCTGTTGGCCCCCGGCGAGCAACTCTTGTCCGAATCGCACGAGTCACTCATCCAATCGGCGCCCCCTTCACCATCGGCAAATCTCCTCCTGTTCGGCTCGATGTCGATAAGCGACATCCAGCGAGTGGCTCGTCGTCCAACAGCCTGAGTGGCAGTATCCAGGAAATACTCACCCTCCGTGTCCATTTGTCGTTCTTTTCCATCATTGCAATGCTGCTTGTTGCCCACAATTACTCCACACGCTCCAGCCTCGAGTTTGGCCGCCCGTTTGCGCTCGAGAGTATGGTGGCAATCGGTGCTAGTTGCTAGAAAGGCCGACATGTGTTGTTTCTTTTCGCGCGCCTGAAGGTGGCTCAGGCTGTTCGACTTGATGGGCTTCCTAGCTCGTCCCAGCACCTTGCCATTGTGATCGGTGTTCGTTTGGCACCCCATCGGGCCCAGTCGGGCCTTTTTGCTCCTACTTATCAGCATCATCGACCGTTGCCCCACAAACAAAGGCCTCGACTCTCTTCGATGGTTCTGACGCGTCGCCTGCAGAAGCATTGAGGTACCATTCGACTTGGGGCCTCCGTTGAGGCCGGCCAGCGAGGATGAAGTGGACGAGGTGGTGTCTTCCTCGTTGGAGGAGCTGCGAGTTTGACGCGACATGACCAAGGTGGAATTGATCGGAGAGATCTTTCGACCTCCTCCAGACGAGCTACTCGAGAAACATAAGAGCAATCTGTTCACGAGACCACGTTTTAAAGGTTCCCGTTCGGTGGGCCCTCGTTTGCAACTTGCGCCGAGCATTGAGCTGCCAATCTGATTGTTATGATACGAGTCTTTGCTAGTTGAATGCGACATATTCAACACAGGCGACGATGGTGAACCACCGGCCGATGATGAAGAGCCAGAAATTACGGCTGCCAATCTTGCCTTGCTGTCGCCCGAGGAGGCATTAGAAGAGCCGGAATCAGACTTGCTGGCAGAGCAACAGGTGCATATGATGGCCGCCAGAGCAAACGAGAAGATGCAGACACACATGAACGCGGCCAAAAGGAGAGCCATCTGGTCGGACTGTCCTAAGGAGTTTGCAATTGCTCCAAATTTGTACAATTTCGACAACTTAAACAGGCTCCCTCTGGCACCGCTGGAATCCAATCCAGAATCATTCCCATCGGCACTTGTCGCCAGGCTGGTTGAGATAGTTGTTGGGGTCTTCATGATCGGTTTCTTTGTCATGAGACCCGCAAGAGATGGTTTCACTCTACTGGGCTGATTGAAATCCTCTAGGGTATCTAAGATTGATGAATTCTGGACGCTAATTGTTGATTGTTGTCCAATTGAGGTATCAATCTGAGTTGATCTAATTTCAGAATATCGACTATCAATGTTCAAAGGCTTTGCTGGTTGGGAATTGGAATCGGAATCTTTCGTCGACGCCGAAAAGCCTAAACTACTAGTGGTTGGTTCTTTGCTGAGGAGAGTAACTTGAGGGACACCAGTCGGAACAAACACAGAGCTTGCCATGCCACCACTTCCATTCACAGATTGATTTTTGGCCACGTTAGAACTGGGACTAGAAGCGGCTTTTGGTTCTCCAGTGGGGCTAACTGGTTGCTCTGTTTCTGAAGACATGGTCAGAGTTGGGCCATCTTGACTGCTACTAGTGCTGAATGGCAGTGTAAACGTTTTGGCCTCATCGTTTGAGACAGACGGCCGAGTGGTTGATGAAACTTTTGAAACGGAAGATCCATCCGACGATTCTTGTGAGCTCGCTTTAGTCGGGATGACTGGGTGTCTAGAACTACTCTGACTTTCAACTATCCGAACTGTTGCGGCCATTCGGGTGCTGGTCTCTTTCACCACTGCATTTTTAGCACTCTCAACGGGCCATGTTTTGGCGCTGGCCGAGGTTGTCTGTTGCTCGCTTTCTGGAACAAATCGAGGTTGAGGCGCTGGTGTTGCAGTTGTGGTGGTGATTGGGGCAGAAGTTGGCGAAAGAGACGCTTGGGGCAAGGTTTGGTGTCTTCCAATGGTCGGGGGCTTGGCGCTCAAATCGTGTGCGAGCCTATACATTGAGGAGACGGACATCCTAGTGTTGAATTGTGTCGGTGCAGGGGTGGTCTCCATAGTCTCTGTTGTGGAGCTTGGACGCGTTGTTGATGTTGTCGTTGTCGATGATGAAGATGGAGGAGGAGGTGTAGGAAGCCGCGATAACTGCGGATTGGGGGCTGACGGTTGGCTGAATCGCTCGGGGTCGAACTCAGGGGTTACTGCGGATGGCTGAAGAAACTCGGACGATGCCTTGGCCAGGGTGGTTCTTCTCGGCGTATAATGCCATCTGCCATCGCTGTTAGTTGTCCGTTGAGGAAGTGTAGCGCTGGTCTCTGTTGGTGTTGTGCTCAAGCTCGAGGTAGTTCGGGTGGAAAACAAAGTGGATTGCAGTTCTAGAATGGGCTCCTCCACAAATCTTGGGCCCTTCGGCAGAGACGAAGCTTCCAACAAACCGATCGGAGGATTCCTCACCTTGACATAAGACCTGTTGGAGGCCGATTGGCCAGCACCAGTGGTCTTGTAGACATTGATTGTTGTTGGAACTGCGGGCATAGTCTGCTGCTGATCGGCAAGACTTGCTGAAATGGTTGTCTGTTGTTGTTGTTGTTGTCTAAAATAATGACTGTTTGTGAATCCACTGACCAGAGGTCCTCTCATCTGCTGATTGTGGTCAACTCTTGCTCCAACTGGACCAGAAGGTGAAGTTTCCTTTGGAATCTGATTGGACTCGGCAGCTCGCGTTGTCGTCGGTGGTGTCGATGCGAGAGATGCAACTGTAGTTGTTGCAATTAGAGGACTGTTTGTCTGCTGCCGATCTCCAAACACTGCTGGACTAGAATAGATCGTGGGCTCGGCTGAAGAGGGGCCCTTGGTTGTAATGGTGGTGGCGGTAATGGTGGATCTAACATCAATGGGATGCAATATCTGTGAGGTACCAGCGCGGTGGTTTATGGGACTTGGTCTGAAAGTGGTTGTAGAATTGGGCCTATTTGTGCGTCTCATCAAATCGTCTTGGCCTAAATAACCGTGCCTGTGGTCAAGTCGAGTAGATACAGACTGTCCGCTGGCCGAAAAAGGAGCCACTGAGAACCAGTCGCTTGCCAGCAAACTCGACGAGTTAGGCTCTGGACCTCTTTGCGCCTTAGGGTCAACGCTTGTCTCAGTGCTCTCGTTTGTGGAGGCCTCCTCCTTGTGCACCCCAGCCGATGTTTGCCTACTTTCAATCCGTTCAGGTTTGAGGGTCCGATTTTCTACTCCAAGTTCATCCGGCTCAGAACTTGATGGCGAGCTGACGGTTCCCTCATCCTCCACTGTCGAACCATCTTCCTCCGATGCTTCAGATGGAGCTTTAGATGAGGTTCTAATTGGGGCCACAGTTATTATAGCCGGTTCACTGTTTCCATCGGTAACTCGAGAGACTGTCACTTCGGAAATATTTCTCACCGACGACATAGTTGAGCTGCCCAAACTTTGCCAACTACTTTGCACAAAAGTCGGGCTGGTCGGGCTGCTCTCGGGCGTATTTCTAGTTGGCGATTGTGTTCTAACGCTCGTCTGGGTGGAAACTGTCGTTGTTGCCACTGGGTCAAATGAAAGCGATGGAGAAGTGGAATAAATGGTAGTCACTGGAACGGAGGACGACCAGGTGATCAGTGGACTGCAGGTGAGGTGCTCGGGTTTAAGCGCTGCGAAGGAGACGAGCGAGCGCAAGTAGTGGGGTCTGGAGCAGAATTGAGGGTTTCTTTCGCGTGAGGAAATCTGCATGTTGTAGTCCAACTGCCATCTCAGCATCCAGCTCAGTCGACAGTCACAATTCAACGCCTTGCCGCCAACACTTAGCCCCCTCAGAGTGCCCTGGAGAGGCTTGAAGGCGTCCTCTGGTAAGGTTTCCAGCGGGTTCCCATCTAGCGCAATCAATATGAGCCGCTTGTTGGCCTCAAAGGAGTTTGGTGGCAAAAACTCGATCCTGTTGAAGCCCAGATCTAAGCGACGCAAAACGGACAGCTTCTCCAATTGCTTTTGGGGCAACTGTTCAATCAAGTTGCCCAACAACGAGAGTGAACTGAGCGAAGTCTCAGCGCCATTGAAAGTGTCCTTGTCCACGGAGACCAAACGGTTTCTATCCAAATTGATTGCTGTCAACGAGCTCATCAATTCGAACGAGCCACTCGGAATGGACGATATCTGATTTTGGGCCAAATTTAGGAATGCCAATCGATGCAAATGTCTGATTGTTGCGCGAGGAAATTGTTCTAATTGGATATTCTTCAAATTAAGATCATTCAAAGTGGACTCCAATCCGGCAAAGGCCAACTCATCGATGGCTGATCTTGAGCCCAGTGCTCTATTATCTGCCAACCGGAGCGTGTTCAGCCTGTTCAGCGTCTTGAATGAGTTCGCTTCCAGGCTCAACAGTTTGTTGTTGCTCAAATCAAGCAGTTTCAACTCCACCAATCTGCCAATGGCACCTAAGGGCAGATACTGCAGCTGGTTGTCGTTCAAGCTGAGACTTGTAAGAGTAAATTCGAGCCCATTAAAGGCGCCTGAGTGGATTTGTTCTATCGAGCAGCGCGCCAAATGTAACGATTGTATGGCCACCAAGAGTCTGCGTTCTTGAGGTGCAACAGGGTTCAGGTTTTGTCGCTGTCTGACGATGGGATTCTCCAAGATGAATGTATTATCGAAGAGAGTTTTCACCGTCGAGTTGCTGACGTGCAGTAAATCCAACTTGGTCTGCAGTATAAGTCTCTGTTTGAGGTCATCCAAGTTCTCCGCCTGTTCCACTGTAGGCGATTGGATATCTGTGTTATTGTGATTGATGATACTACTGTCGTCACTCGTCGTTGTTTTCATAGTTGTGCTTGACTCTGGGTCTGATGCATTTGAGGCTCCTCTGAGAATATAATTGTACAATTGGTCCGGCAGCTCGATACTTGCCGTCCGCTTGAGTGCGGCCAGGAGGCTCGCAAAGTCGACTGGCGCGCATTGGACTGACATGCGGCGCTGTTGCAACTGTTGGTGGGCGCCAGCTTGATGCTGGTCGCCCATCGGTGTCGATGGATTGAAATCACAAATACAGTCCGAGTGCAACTCGATAGAGTCTCTGGCCCACGGACATTGGGCTAGTGTCTGGCTGACTGTTATGATGAGCAAAAGAAGTACCATTGAAAGCGACCACGCACACAGCCAATTTCTTGAGGGACACATTCTAGCTGACAATCGAGCGGAAGTTCCGGCCCCACTTGCCCACTTTTTTCTCATCCTCCTGACTAACAGCTCACTGCCACACTCTCCATGGTCTCCACTTCCAACTGTCCCCTTCACCTTCTCGATCTCCTCCCGATTTTGACTAGACCCAAGCACTCTTCCCTGTCCACGCTCACCGAGCTCTGAGATCACTTTAGATAATTTCTTGGTGTTTCCAAACAACATTTTGCATTTCTCTTGCATTCCGATCACTTTGACTGACGTCGGGTGAACAAGTTTGTTTGATTTCAGCTTAGAGTGTTTCGATCAGTTGCAATGTTCCTGTTGCTCTTCCATGTTCAGTGCGATTGTACGCCAATTCTTCGTCCCGCATTAGCCTACTTTTCAACCAGTTCTTCCTTCTTCTGGTCGCCCCATTGAAGTGTTTGATTTTATGCACCAGTCGTTTCGGATAATTAACAAGCCAATGGAGGGTAAGTTTTAAATTTAGGCTATCCTATGGAAGCATTAGTGGTAGACATCCATTGACAAGGTCATTTTCCGGAGCTATTCTCAGTCTCTCTCCTTCTCTCTTGCTCAATCAACCCGTCTGGATAGTCGAACTACTGTGCAAAGATCAAACAATCTTGATCGATCTTCCTCAAGTTTGTTAATTCGCCAAAGAGCCGGCCAACAGTTGACAAGACTACTCTCTGAGGGTAAACTCTTTTCTGCTTCCAAATTGTGCTCTCTGTTCGTCCTCTTTCTCGGAGCTTCTCTCTCTCTCTATCTCATTCAATACCAAAAGAAAACGAAAAGCCAAGAATTATACAAAGTTCCGGGAAGCCAGAGTTTGATGGGCTCCGAGCGGCTGAACTCGTAAACAATCGCCTTCAACTTGACTCTTTGCCTCTGGAGAGGAACAAAACAATCAAGTTGCATTGCGGAGAGTGTGCAGATTCCCGCCTAACCATCTTCGTGGTTTTTCCTGCGCAGTGCACTGATCTGCCTCCACGAGGCTCAGATTGGGCAAAGAATGACCATCTCAGACTGCTCTCAGGGCAGAATCTCCAGGGAAAGAGCACCAAGACCAGACTCGAATCAGAGAACGGATAGACGACTGTTGGATTGCGCAGTTAGATTGCTAGCAACTGCTTGTTGGGCTCAATCTTCGCTCTTTTTGTGCTTTCAGTGCTATTTTCAACTGAAATCCGTCTTGTCTGCCGGCATTTTTTGGGAAAGGCAAACGTCATTTCAGAAATCGGTGCTTTTGGTCGAGAAAAGCACAGTTATACTGGTCAGCAAACTGGGAGTAAGAACTTTTGCAAGCGATAAAATTCCAACACTTGTCGGCCGGCTTGGCGCAGCCTTTGCTTTAACTAGCAAGCCACATGAGAGCGCCATTGGCTAACTCTACTGCTTGAAACGGACAGCGCCTAGGCGAGAAGAGAAGAGTTCTCTTCTCTATTTCTTTTACACTATTCTTTGTCGGAACTCGGCCTTCACTGAAAAGCGGACATCAAAGTCTACTTCAACACCACACTGGCACACGCCGCAAAGGGCCACTGCCCGGGCATGAGTCTGACACTGGCCAATGTTGCCCACCGACGACAGGCGACCCAATCAATTACCTCAACCGATTGGCCCATCTCCAGTTTCCTTCGACTTTACGACCAGCTTTTTGATTACTTTATAAGTGGAAAAATAATACTAATAACATGATATGGCTAATTGTAGGCGCGCGCATAGTGGCCGCAGCTTAACTCTAATCGGTTGGCCAAATGACGGACTTCGACCGCAACTTTGGCGACCAGCAATGCACTGGCTGCCCTTGAATTGATGCAGCTCTCTTCTTCACGTGTTGCTTGTCCACTAAGTGTCTGCAATGCGAAATCATGATTGTTTGTTGGCCAGTAGTAAGTGGGCACTTTTCGTCCACTTTGGCTGCTCTGTGAGCACATTTCCAGCGGCCAATCAATCGGTCAGCGTGGTGAACTTTGGCTTTCGGCAAAGAACAATAAAATCCACCCGGGTGGTCTTCGCCGGAATTGGGTAGTTTGCAATTCAGATGCATTAGTGCGCCTCCGATGCACCTGAGACGAACCCGCGCAAGAAAGCCCAGCACAAACACAAATGTGAGCACAAATCACGCTCCCGCCCACGTAAGACCGAGCTCCAGCCTTGGATTGGGTTTTCCATTCCAATTGAACGGTGGCGACGAGCTGTTGCTTGTTATCATCCTCTCGTCCAGTGAGAATAATTTAGAATCTAGCAAAACAAAGCAGAGGGGCCCTGAAAGAGGCTCTCAAATGGACATGGTCGGGGAGATTGGCTAAAAGTGCCCACAGTTCGTTCAGAGATAGACTCTCGAAGGGTGAGCGTGAGAACAACAATGAGAACACAAGCTCCCAAAGACGCTCCATCGGAGCACCGGCGAGCTCACTGGCTGACCCATTGGCTAAATGAGATCAGTCAAATACACTTCGCATTGGGGTGCAAGCAAGTCTTGCTTTACACACCGTCTTCACAGAGCAGAAGGCTGTCTCGCGCGGCCGGCCAGCCAGACAAGATCTAAACAATAACTGCTAATTGTTATTTGAGCGGTGCCAATCCAACAAGAAGCCTCATTGAGTGAACCTGTTCGGGTTGGTTCTCATGCTGCTGGTTTGTGAGCCACGCAACAAGTGGTCAGCTCGGCCCGGCTCGCCTCAGCAAGGCCAATGAATGCGTGATTGGGTCCGGCGTGTCGTGCGAGCCAACTTCCTAGCCGCTGCTCACTTTTCACCGGCCGGAAGTCGTGTGGGCAAGTCCGAGCGAGCAACTAGCACGCTGCAGCATGGCCAGGGGGACAAGCTTCGGCCAGAGTGTGTCTAAATCAGCCATTGGGCTGCTTTAGACTGCGAAGAAACTGCAGCCAAATAAGGAAGCTCATTGTAGATGAGCCGCGAGGGGGAAACACAAAGGGCGACAATTGAAAGTGTACAGGCTGCTAGTGTGCCCATACGTGTGTCTGTCTGTCTGTCTGTGGGGTGGAGATAATTAATCTCTTGGCGCTCCTCGAGCTCACCGGGCGTCTGTCCGGCACCTTCTGGCATTGCTTGACGGTTGCTCACAGAGGCATGGACGAACAGAGAGTCAAGCGAGCAAGAAGACAGATAGACAGACGGACAGTGTTTGTGGAGTTTGACTGAAGCGGCCACTTGGATGGAGCATTTTGTTCTGTTGGCTCGCATTGTGTGATGGCGTGTGGCTAGTTTTGAGAGATGTGGCCGCTCAACGAGAGCGCAGCCATCGAGGGATTGCTTAGGTGCGCTGCCAAGTAGATGGGCAGCCAAGTAGACAAACAAACAGATGGAAATAAAAACAAATTCAATCATTTCAATTTCTGTCTCGTCTCATCAATTTCTCCTCTCTGCCTCGCTGGCCGTTTTCTCTCTCGCTCTCTCTCTCTCTCTCACTCTTGCCGAGTGGACTCCTGCAATGGCCCTCCACTAGCGCAAATTCACTTGCACCATCTTACTGCTAGCTAACAGTCCACTACTGCTCGATTGGCAGCCTCAGCCGATCACGAACTCTGGGCCAAAAGCGGACACTTGAGCATCCCAAGCCAGTGGTCCGAGAGAGAGAGAGAGAATGCCTCTGCCTGCTCTTAGCCATTCCTTTTGGTTGCTTTGAGTGGCGTTTCCGGCGCTCGAGAGGCAACTCTTGGCAAAGGCAACACAAGCGAGCGAGCGAACAAGCAGACGAGATTTGTATAAATATTTCTCTTCGGCTGGAAATGAAAGTATAAGGAAAACATTAGCATCTAATCAGGAGCAAGAATCTGGCTAGATTTGCGCCCGAAGATAAGAGGGCACAAGAGTTGTGGCCTTTTTCCAATTTCTCTCCAGCTCCTTTTGGTCCTTCGCTTGTTCCACTGTGTCAACTGTTGCTGTTACTATTGCTCGCTAGCTGTTCCTTGAGGTTAGCTTTTGCAGCAAGAGAAGAGTTGAGAGGAAAGCTCTAAGGAGCTGTTCTGGCAAAGAGCTGCAGGCAGTTTATTTGGGTTCCGATCTCGTTTTGCGGCGCATCCATCAAGTGCGACTAAATGTTCCATTGTTGTTCAGGGCCTTTTCCTGTCTGCAGAATTCCACTAAGCCAAATAAACGGGGCCAAGCGAGAGGCGTTCCTTTCTGCCTAGCTCATGGTGGCTCTTGTTCTCGCTTCGGAGACCACGACCACGAACGAGACGAGCGTGCCCGGCCGAGCGGCGGACAATTGATTCAATTTTACTCCGGCGCACACGAACTCAAATAATAGCACCTCGTCTCGGGTTCTATTTTCCGCCAAGCTAGCCAAGCTAGAGGCAGAGGAAAAGAGATAAAGAGCGGGCAAATTTTGCTGCAAAAGAGCAATAGGCTCTAGCTAAGCAACAGGCGCCCAGTGGAAAAGTGGAGCCGGGGGACAAGCGTTGCAGCGGCGGGAGATGAGGAGGCGCCCAAAGCGGCGAGAACCCGCGCCAGAGCAACTCGTGCAAGTGGCGCATCAATCATGTGCGAGCTTGGCCGAATCGGATCGGGTCCATCATGTTCGCGGCAACTCGCAAGAGCAACTCTGAAGAGCAACACACAAGGGCCAGGTCTGATCGGCGTCATTATGGCTGCTCAATGGAAACTTGAGCAGCCCGCAATGGAGCCAAAAAGGGCTAATTGAACTTGACTTCGTCTTGAGCCCACTGGTGCAGTCGTGTGGCCGATCGAGTGGACTTGGAGAAGTCGCTGGTGGACTCTTGGTCGAAGTCGAGTGGCAAGCGTCTGGATTTTGCCGAGCAGAGTACTGTGCAGCTCACCCGGCTGAGCCCTTTGAGTTGGGCACTCGAATGGTTCATTGTGGAGTGGATATTTTTGGCACAGAGTTGGCTGGAGGCGCCCTCGACTGGTGCAAGTGAAGTGGCCGAGTGAATTGGAGTTGCGTGCCATTTGAATTTCATCGCTTAAGCAAATTTGCGATCGCCCTCCAAGCTCGACCACGACGAGGCGCCCTCTCCACTGGTGGACACAGTGCGCACAAGCACGATACTTACAACTCCAACTGGATGCCCAAACAACGAGTGGCCAGAGCACTCCAGTTGGCTGCCGCCCACTTCTTGGCGGCGCTGCTCGCCGATCTTGTGGCGGCGGCCAACCTTTTTCTCTTAAGTGGGCCATCGAGAGTGCTGGATGGACGATATTTAGTCACCACCGGCGTGGCCCTGGCTGGCTGTGCTCCGTGGCCGCCGACTGAGCTGAGCCGGTGAGATGCTGAGGCGGCTCGTCGGCCTTCGGCTGGCCGGCTGTGACCACTGGCGCGCCCTGAACTGCCTGCGTGCAGCTCCAGACACGAGCCACTTGTTGACATTGAGATGGGCCGCAATTGCAGCTCCAGCTGCCCAGCCTAAACTGTCCGAAGGCTTCGACTTGGTTGACCACTTCAGTTCGCCTGCGGCTGTGTAGCACGCGAATGGGCGCCTTATCCACGGGGCTCACTCGTTCGAGCTTGGGCTTCAGTTGGAAGCTGCGCGAGAGAGAAAGGAGCTAGACAAAAGAGGGAGACCAATTTGGATTGGAGAAATTGGCCAAATCTGAGAGCGAAGAGTATGCCTCCCAATTGGTGGTGCAAGTGGATATTAGTGAAGGAGTGAGGAGGAGGAGAATTGGCGAGCTAGCAACAAGATAGGAGTTGAAGACAATGTTCAATGCAGTTGGATGGCAGCTCACGTTGGGAGCATGCTGGCGAGATGTTCTGGCCAAGTTTATTGCCCTTTTGGGCGCTTTTCTTGCAATGAAAGTGGTCCACTTTGTCATCAAGCGTCGCCACCAGCATCAGACCTTCAAGCGAATGCAAGTCCCAGGCCCAAAACCGCACCTAATCCATGGCCATTTGTACGATACGCGCCGGCAAGCTTATGTGAAATTTGCCCACAAGATGCACGAAAAGTATGGAAAAAATGTGGGAGTTTATCTGGGTGGTGATCCTTATTTGTTGACCAAGGATTTGGACCTAATCCAGCAGGTTTTTGTCGCTCGTAGTCGCATCTTCTACGACCGGATGAACTTCTATCTGAATGTTGACCCTGTGCCGGACAATTTGATCTGTCAGCGCGGCGATCGGTGGCGCTACATGAGGCGCCTGTTGACTCCAGCCTTCAGCAACCAGAAGATCAGGTGCTCTCAGTTCTATTTGGACTGCCAGCGGACGGTGGAAAAGTTCATGAACCAAGTGGAGGCGAATAGCAAGACAGTCTTGGGAGCTGATTCAAAGGTGCACAGAGAGACCATTGTGGCCGATGTGTACGACAGGATGGCTGCCGTGGCGTTGGATGTGATTGTCAAGACGGCTTTCCACATGGACGACGTGATCCTCTTTGATGGTCAGCTGAATGCGGAGCACTCGCTCGGCAAGAGGCCCCAATGTGAAATGGCATGTTCTGCTGAACGAGTGGACACCTTCCTGCAGACAGCCAAGCGGGCCTGTCGACTGGGCTTCAATCCGTTGGTGGAGCTGATATTTTGTTTCCCATTTCTTGATGGACCGCTCACATTCATGTGCAATCACTTGTATTTCGGCTCCATCATTCGTCTGCTCTTCCAGAGACTTGACCATTTGGTCCGCAGACAAAACAAACCACCACGCTCTTCTACTGAGGACAAGATTAATGACAAATCCAAGGAGTCAATTGGGATGGGCGAGAATAAGAATGGTCAGAAAAATGGTGATGGTAGACATAAATTGAGTTCCAAGCAGGGTAAAAGAATCATTGACAGTTTAATTGAGGTGCTCAAGGAGCGCAAAATAACCAAGAGTGAGTTCACGGGAAATGCGTTCGTCATTTTGTTTGCCGGCTTTGAGACCACGGCAAACGCTCTCACCTTCACTCTTTGGCTTCTGGCCCGAGACCAGAGGGTCCAGAAGAAACTACGGACAATCCTTAGGGAACAGCTTGCTCGAGATGGCAATGCCTCGGCTGGTGACACTGAGCTGGAGTTGGCCGAGCTGGCCACTGGCTGCCAGTATCTGGAGATGGTGATCAATGAGTCGTTGCGCCTCTATCCGCCTGTACCAGGCCTGAGCTGTCGTCAAGCATCGACCAGCTGCCAGGTGGGAACCATGAACATCGAAAAGGGAGTCAATGTGGTGCCCTCTGTGTTCTCGATTCACCGTGACAAAACCATTTGGGGCGAGCGAGCCAACGAGTTCGAGCCGGAACGCTTCGAGGTGGTTGATGTGAACCAGCTTAATTCATCCATGTTCATGCCCTTTGGTTTGGGGCCGCGCAATTGCATCGGCAAGGCGGCTGCATTGCACGAGCTCAAAATACTTATAGGCCGTTTGGTTCAGAATTATTCCATAGAAACTTGTGACGGTTTCACACCAAGCAAACTAAGACTCTGCTCCCCAATCAATATCACAATAACCAATTCCGAGCCAATTGGTCTGAAGTTCGTGAAGATCAATGAATGAACAGATGAGAAATAAAAACAACTGCCTTTTGCAATCCCAAGTCACAACATCTACTTACATTTGATTATTTCGCGTTGTGACCTCGAGGATGAGTTTATCTCGTATTTACAGTTGTGAAATTTGATGAATAGCTTCAGTTGTTTATCCCTCGGAACCAAAATCTCTGGTGAACTCTTCGAACTTTTTCAAATCGTCTTTTTTAACTGAGGGCTTCGAGTTAGCTAGGGCCTTCAGCATATCACTAGCGGTCACAACAGGTTCTAAAAGCTTGTCCGTTGGTACTTGCTCCCAACTCATTTCGAAAGCACCTGGATCCCCAGGTGAACAAGGTGTGAGAAGATCGTGAACCTCTGTTTTCTTATCTATAGGTGATTTGCCGGACGCCTTCTTGAAGTGTGTTGCTGATCTGAACTTCCTCACCGGCTCATAAATAGCATCGCGAACGAGGATAGAGATATCGGCACCAGAGTAGTTCTCTGTACGCTTGGCGAGCTGTATGAAGTCTAGATCGGTTAATGAATGGTTTGTTTTAGCGAGGTTCAATCTGAATAACTCTCGACGGGCCATTTCGTCTGGTAAGGGTATGTATATGCGCCTCTCGAAACGACGCCTGATTGCGGCATCGATACACCAAGGTATATTTGTTGCACCCAATACAAGTAGGTTCTCTTTTTCCTTTTCCTTACCAACACCTTGCATTTGAACTAGGAATTCGGTCTTAATCCTTCTAGCAGATTCAGATTCCTGATCTGAACGAGAACTACACAAACTATCAACCTCGTCGACAAATATGATGGACGGTGCCTTCTTTCTGGCCAACATGAATAAACTCTTGACTAGTTTCTCACTTTCTCCTAGCCACTTAGATACCAAGTCCGAGGAGGATACGGAAAAGAAATTCGATTGATTGGCCTCAGTTGCTACCGCTTTGGCGAGAAAACTCTTACCCGTACCAGGCGGCCCGTAGAGTAATATTCCTTTCCATGGCTTGCGATCGCCAGTGAAAAGAGATGGGAATCTTATTGGTAATATAACGGCTTCATTGAGTGAGTTTTTAGCATTCTCAAGACCAGCTACATCGCTCCACTTAACATTTGGGCGTTCTTGTAATATCGCTCCACCTACTTGGGCCATCAACTTATCTGCCTCCTTATCAGCATCATCACTTCCATCATCACTACCGTTATTACTGTCTTTTGCGTTCTCGTCGCGACTGTTCTTTCTGACACCTCCTTCATTGGCCTTGATGGGTCTCTGTGATCGCTTCTTGAGCGATTCCTTGATTGTCTCGGCCCTAGACAGATATTCCCTCACTTTGGTTCTGATTTTTTCCTTGCTCTGTTTATCGGCAATTTCGTATTTGATTGCGTGCACGAAATGTTCGACACAATTACTGTATAGGTTAACGGCATCCTCCCATTTTTGAGCCTTATCCGCATCAGTAGCTTGTTTGGCCAACTCTATGGCCTTATCTAGCATCTGAGGCATCACTAGCACGATGGATCAGAAGAATCAGGGTCGAAAGTTTGACAAAATAATAAGTTCAGATGGTTCAATCTCGAATGAATTACGAAAATACAATTGACAGCATGTTTATTTGAGTTGCCTGCTGGCGGGCCGAATGTGCGTCGGGAAGGCAGGCCCCACCGCCCCTCAAGCTGAGTGGGCGGTGCATGCCGAGCGCCGCCCAATCGAGTCAATCCGTAACTCTGGAGTCTGGAATCGAGGCATATCGATGAGTTAGCCCAACTGGCGATGATTTGCTGAGATAGAACTGCTATTGCTCAAGAGAACTGAGCTTTTCACAACACCAGGGGCACCATGGAAGGCACCCGTTCTAATGTGGATAGATTGTACAGGGACGAAATGCCAACATCCTGTGATTGAAGCAAGTGGGATCTATTTGTTCCGTGGCCCAGCTGTCAGTTTCGGAGCGGATGGAGTAGCCCCCATTGCTGAGCCTTCGCATCACTGTCCCTATAGAGGTCTAGGTAGAGCACGAATCTCTCTTTTGAAGCGCAACAAGTTCGAAGTATGAGCTCCACTCGACAGACATTGACCAACAGGCTCTATAGACCCAAAAGATCCTGGTGGTCGGGGTGATTTGAGCACAATTTCCACAGGATGTCTACAGAATACGATTGTCCTCAGGACGGTATACTTGGTGTGAAAGTGTGCCCCTGAGAGAGCTATTTATAGCTCCTTATGGGGAGAGGGGCGGGGGCTTATGACAGTTAGACCAGCTCGAATCTGTTAAACCACGAGATGCATGAGAAGAATAGAGTTCGGTTGGGAGACGAAAAAGGCGAGCCCTCGGTAGTTGCACAGACTATTTATGTGACCCCCCGTGAAAGGTGCGACCTCAATCGGATTCTACCAGACATAGTTGTTTTTTTTTTTGAATATCTAGCGGCAAACAGTTATTTTCCCATTAGTTCAGCATGATCGCATTCAGTTACAAAATACCCCTGATGATAGCAGTCTGTTGTCTGCTATTCTTCATCATTCACTTCGAGTTAGTTTCCGGAGAGGACGCTGATGAAGCAGTTCAAATGGATGAAGACGGAGATATAATCATGGTAGACGCGCCTGAGGATGGTTCGAGCGCGTCTGTTGATCAGAGTTCCGAGTCGCATCTGAAGCTTGATCTAAACTTATGAGCGACAAACGTATGGGAGAGGAAGATTCGAGCTAGGGGATCACTATGGAATAATTCAAACAATCAACTCCAATAGTGGCACGGCGGAATTATGCGCTAGAGATTATATAACATAAGTTTACAGGCGTCGCCATCTGAATTTGATTTTATGACTTCTGCAACGCCTCAAGGACAAGTTAGATAAAACGAATTGAACAGGTTCCCGAAAGGGTGCAAATTAAATGTAGATTTTCCTACAATGAATTGAATGAATCTCACAATGAAATCCTGCACCCAACGGCTCAAGTTGATATGAATTCTATTGAGGGTCTTCTTTAACAACTAGCTTACAGCCCTTGATCTGGCTTTTTCGCCAGCTTAACTGATGGAGCACATGATCGTCATTTTTTATGATGATATTAATCTCAGCTCATAATCTATAAATATAAACATAAAATCTATCTTCACTGAAAGATTTCCTCCCCCGTTGCTATGGAGCACCTTTAAGGAGCAAAATGATGATTCCATAATGAGAGCTCAATCTTAGTGACTTATTTGCACGAATATCTTCTACTATTGTATCGGTTCCGGTGTGTAAATATATATATATATAAATATATATATATGTGTGTGTTATATGAACACAAAGCATCAGAGCATATATCAAATATGCTCTGATGTAGGTGTTTAAATTATTTCGTAATCAGACTGTTATCTATAGACAAATTGTTGGCGCAGCCTCTTTTTGTTCCTCGACGAATTATCCGGGAGTGGACAGATCCAATTGACAGTATAACAAAACGGGCTTATGATCACCCATGGGCACACTATTACCCATCAGTCTGTATATAACGTCTCCTTGACTTTGTAATGATTCAATCCTCTTCTCACTATCCAGACTACCAGCTATCTCTTGGTTTCGACTAAATATCATCCTGTTACCGGCTGAGTTAAACAAAATACGATCACACCATGCTGGACATCGTGTCTTCATATAAGAATGCCCACCCGACTTATCCTCTTTGAATGGATAACTTGGGCTGAAAGAAATCTTGAATTCGTATAACTGATCTTTGAAACTTTTTAGTTCATTATCGAACTCTAATAACCATTCTGTATTCTTATTTGCACGGAATATTTCATCTAGATTCTGACAATCAAACAATTTTTTTCCAATTGTCATGACAACGTTGCTATTATCTAGCTCTTGATCGGCAACAATTGGAATGGAACTTTTCATTTCTGCCGAGGTGTCGTTGTTGTTTGGTGCCGAATCTTGTTGAAGGGGCCCGCTCAATTTGCGTCGATAGATCAACTTGACCGGCTCACCGCTATAGTCGTTAGTTCTGATTGAGGGAGACACACCTTCGGTTATTCTCTGTATCACCTTGTTTGTATCTAGTCTAAAATTGAAGTCGCCGAATATGAATAATGGCACTTCATCCTGGGTTTGTCCAGGCAAGGGAGTTGATAGTTTTTTCAATGCAAATTCTAATGCTTTTCGTCTATTTTTGGCATAAGGCGAAGGTGTCGTTTCCATTGCTATCAAATTAGATGCATCATGGAACAGGTGTATATTCACGAGGTCCAATGATTGTTTATCATTAAACATCCATCTTGTTCGCATGAAGCCCTTTCTGGACCAGCGGCATTCTGGAAACAGTTCCCCAGGAAATTTAGCCTTTTCTACATGGTCGCATGGGCCAGTTAGAACTAGTGTTTCTGTTTCTTTTCGAGTTTCGATATGGTTATTATTGCTCTCGTTGTTTTGTTTTACTGACCGACTAGATGCTTGGTCGCAATTTATCTCTATCTTTGCTTCAGGTTCTGAATTCAAGTTACCCTCGTCAACTTTTGATTTGTCATATTTGAAATCAACGTTCTTGTCTTTGTGGATCACTCGATTTTGTATAAGATCATATTGAGCAGTTCTGAAATTGTACAGTTTTATGTTCTGAACACTATCGTGTATAAGATACAAGCTACCTAATGCTGTAAATTTATCCAAGAATTCGAAGTTATCATCCAAAAATATCCGGACACGAGAATAATCACTGATTATATCTTGATCGCCTAGTATTTTACCAGTGAATATCGATACATTTTTCATTGAGCTCTCGAAATTCTTACCACCTACCTCCTGGCAATGTATTGCAACCAACTTAGGTTTGATTTTGATTAAATAGTCTCTTAATTGTTGGAACCATAGCTCCAAAAGTGTAGATTCTTCAAAAATAGTTCCGACGTTAGCAGTAATCAACAGACAAGAAATAAGGTCATAGTTCTTTCCTGGTGCGATAGAATCGGTCTCATTAGTTGCAACATTGGTCAAAATCGAGGTTGGGGTGCTTTTAATAACAGTTGATGGCGAGCTCATACAAGGTGGTCTAGGTGAGGGCAATGAGGGGGATGAGCCCTGTGGCGATAGCGGAGACATGGACTTATCATCTACTATCCTCTTCTCGCAACTACAAATAGCAACAGTGTTATTGTTAGAAGCAGTATGACTATTGGCTACATCAATTGTCTTTAATGTTGAGCTAAGAGTTGAAGTCGGGGTTAATGATGATTGATTATCCGAGGGAACAGTATCGGTTTTGGGAAGAGGCTGGTCTTGTTTGGGATGCGGTGGAGAAGGCCAACTACTAGATCGCAATATGCTACGATCTGGGGTTGTGTTGATCTGCTCTACCGGTTGATGTTGCTCAAGTTGGAAGTTGTGGTTCTGATGTAGGCATATGATGTCTTTGATACCATCAATAGAATCAAAATCAATCATCATCTTGTAGCTAAACAAGAAAAACAAATACCAACACACCAACACCAACACAGCGGCTCACACACAGACATACAAACGCAGACAAACTTTCTCCACACCGCTAGACTCCAGTGCGTTTGATAGTTCGTTCGCTCTATTGCAGACTCAACTCAACAATAAGACAACGACTAGCGCTAATTTCTGCCCTGTATTTGATGGGAGATATTGCACAACAGCGTCCTCGTAGTATTGGCTAGCTGGTTTTAGTTGTGTTGATTCTGTCGGTAAGCCCTTTTCGGAAAGGCATTCGCAGCAGTCGTGGAAACTTCAACCACAAGAGCATAACGAGCTGCACTTCTGTTGGCTGAATGGCGGCGACTTTTTCGTTCCATAGCCTCTCTTTCCTTGACGCTCATTCCTGCGTGCACTTCTAGTTTTGTCTCCTATCTATGTTTGGATAGTCTCCTTTCCAATCCCCATCTCAAACTCTCTCACACCCTAACACACATTCGTTCACTCCTCTAATACAGCGACTAGACACACACAAAGACACACAAACACAGACTAGCTCACTCAAAGGGTACACAAAAACGTATACACACAAACGCACACATCTCCTGTTGATCCCATTGGGTCGCTCTCAGTTTTTGTCACCGTAGTTGAAGCTGTGGTGACGATTGCGGTCTGAGTGCACACCCGACGCTTGCTTGTTGCGCCTCATGACAAAGTAGTCAGACTCTTGGCAAGCTCTGTCGTTGAGACATGCAGAGGTAAGAATGAGAACATGGTTCACATCACTGTCCCGGCGCATGTTTGCTAAAGAAAGCGATATGTTTTCGTAACCATGTCTATGCCACTAGTGGTAGACACGGACTGATCGAAAATTATTCAACCTGTTTTCAAATTGAATCTGGGCACGATTTATTCCGAAGCCACGTACTCCAAAGGATTCGTGGATGCGGCATTTCTGTAGGGTTCAAAGCAACGATTGATTTTGCTATCACCAGATGTTGTGAACTTTTAGAGCGCCATTCGCCATGTTGCAGTCTGCAGCGCGATAGTGCGCGACACAAATAGCTTCGAGTCGCAAACTCAATTCTCCTCGACAACAAAGGTAAACACCATAGGAGACAAACTTTGGAGCCGCATGGAGCCCTTCCAAAGTCTTTCTTCAGGTGTGTCCATAAAGTATCATTACTACTTTTTAGATATTTGGGCCCTAGAGTCATGATGACTCTGGCAAATTATGGAATCAGGTCTAACCGCGGTAAGGATTCGAACTCTCACAAATCGAGCAAATCACTTCAGACGAGAAACAAGGCCGAATCGTTGTTGAAACAATCCCTCAAGTCACATCATCGAATTCTCCCCGACAGGCGATCTGAAATTTTGAGTACATTCAATGAATACTACAGTAAAGTTCCATTCGAGTCTGTTGTTTGGAATAAGGAACAGGTTAAGCAATGTATTGTAGACTCGGTGAACTCACTAGACTCCCGTTTTAACCCCTACAAAGCGAAAGAGGCATTCGAGACCGTTGAGATCATGCTCATCAACCTTCATTACACACCATGGCACAAAGAATTCAGAAAAATCCACCCCTTCAGCGGCCAATTCAGGGCCATAGTCAGTGATCCGCTGGTCGGAATTGAGGAAGTTCTGCTGGCAGCCGGTTATACTAGACATGAGGATGAATATTCAGTACACCTAGTTCTACCTGAAACTAGGATGCCCCAAATTGATAGTAATGAGTCTATTACCGGAGTTATCTCAGATTGTCTATTGGCTCAGGTCATAATGTTAGATATCATAGAAGTATTCGAGAGTTGCCGCAAGAAAATGCCAAACCGTACGTCGCTCCCCGATTCGTTCATTCACGATCCTATTTGTTTCTCGTGGATACAAAGCTATCTCCAAAAGCGATCCGAGTCCACCACTATGAATGCACGCTCCGGAATACAGGAACAGTTGAACAATGTGACAAACCATCTTACCAGAATCGATTCATATCCAACTAGAACGACAACGGAAGCGCACAGCACGAGACAAAGTGATAACAAGAACTTTAAAAAGAATCTTCCCACGAGTTTCACGGATACTTGCAACGATGCTCCCTCAGAAGATAGGCAGTCGTCATCAAGACTGTCAACTCAGCAGCAGGCGAGAAAGTTCTTGTCCCAGAAAACTTTCAACGACAATCTGCTAAGAATTTCTGACGAACCACCACCCGAGGTACATAGTCTAGAGTATAAGAAGTCTTTCTCACCTCCGAACGTGCAACATGATTTAGTTACGACTCATCAGCAACGTCCATCCAGCATCATGAGCTCGAGATTGCAAAATTTCAGGCCCATAGACAGTGATGTTGATTACGTTGACAACGTGGATTCCATCAACAATTATCCCAATAACTCAACGGCGTCATACACTCGCGGCTATCCAATTGGTGTTGATCTACCCCATGATGATCGCGAACCTTTGCTTATAACATCAAGTCAGCAACAGTATCAAAGATCTAATCAACTCAGTCAGCCACCATACTATGGTAAAGTGAAAAACCACAACGATCTAAGTATTAGTGATGTGACTTACAATGGAGCCAATATGAACGGTGACAGTTTCACCAATAGGCAGCACCGACAGTACGCGATAAAATTATACGGAGCTAATCTGTCGAATCAAAGCTATATGGGCCATCAGGAGTCACAAAACAATTCGACAAAAAGTAGAACACAGCCCTCGAAGTACGAAAATTCATCACATAGAAAGTACGAGTCCAGGGAACCAGACCGTGTATTTAGTCATTCAAACAAAACCCATTGGTCATGCGAATCATGCACATACAGAAATACGACACTTTGTGAAATATGTGAGATGTGTGGCAAAAGGAAGGTATCTCGCTAACACGATTGTGAGACAATGATGATCATGAAGGATCTAGTTTTGTGATGAACGAGAGTCTGGCCTGAAACAAGAAAGGCAAAACAAGGCTCCTAATGCATACAAAGACTCTGCGTCTCTCATCCAACAATTAGTTTGTTTGCTGTCTCCCTCGTAAATGTTACTTCGTATTTGTTGGAATAGTTTTCTAGTTGAGCATCTGTGTCTAAAAAACGACTGCACCGTTCTTGATGAACCTGGCACCGAGTATGACCTGGTATGTATGCTCATGCACAAAAGGTCAGCTGGAGCTGCTCGGTGGACAAGAGCGCAATCGTGAAACAATAAATACCAACGCTCACACAAGTGCAATTTGCGCACACTATTCACTGCTTACCAAATCCCATCCCAAGATTTGGCTATCTGATGTCCACATATATTTATTTAATCCACACATAGGTATATTATATAAATTATCACTATTTTTTACTGACCCAATGACAACTCCTTAGCATATATGCGGCAATATTCTTAGGTCTTCCACTACATCCTCGTAATCTGGGATGATGGTCCGGCAACAAAGTCGTAGGCAAGTACAATCGCGAACTCGAGATCTTCAGCAGCAAGCTCATCAGCAACCAAGATATCACCAACACCACCGCATTTGTAATGACAATTGTCCCGGTGTTTCCGATTTTCCCGACCTATCCAGCTCTATGCGTGGCCAAAGTCGAAGTGACGACATCGAGCAATCTGTAGGATTTGTTTCCACATCAATTTGGTACTCATGTCTTTTCTCAATACTTAGCTCATTCTTGGTTGTCTCAGGGATCTACTTTTCCCTCACCAAATTTGATGCCCGTTTCCTTTTTATATCTGTATCTGGCTTTTTAATGATAGCTGTTGTCTCATGTGTAGATTGTATGAGCAACTTAGTTAAAAGTAAGAAAGCGCAACATAAACAGCCGTCTAGAGTAATAAGTGGTGATCGTAATCAGATAGAAACTTCACATGCTCGTGTAACAAGACAACAACCTAATAGAACGGTTGCCAATATATTGACTAATGGAACACTCAATTCATCTGCGATACTTCCATCGAGTGCGAGTCACTCCGATAGAATAGAGAGACGAGAAGATATAATCAACATCGATGGACAAAATACACAAACTGAGAATGTTTTAGGGGCAATTGTAGATGGTGATAATCAAATGATAGAAATTCAGACTCCTGATACAGCTTTAGATATTCAGTCGGATACAACATCAAAAACAGCCCAGCCACCAACTCAGATCTCGAGTGAACAGACCCGAAAGAATTATGCCCAATCACCCGTCTCAGCTCATCGACTACATGATAGTGAAATTCCACAAAATCAACGACTGCCAGATAACGAAACATTTGTAAACACACAGCCTTTAGAACCGACAAATACGGACAATCTTATTCCACCAACTAGTCCAAATACAGAAGCTCATACTACAGACAATATAGAACAGGACACTGTTGTGAGTGAGCGACCCTCAGGGGAGAGAATATTATATCCTACTAGGACACGACCAACTTTCAGTCAACCAGGCGAAACAATTGATAGCCGACAAGATGATTCACTTCAGGATAGTGCAGCCAGTGATCTCAGAGATGGGCCCGAAAGTCAGATTACCCAATCTCGAGCAGTTACAAACCATTTGACTCCCAGGCGAAATGGACGAATTCCCAACATGAGAAGAACTCTTGTGATGGGTCTAAGCGGGGAAGAGGAGGTGATTGAGATAAATGAGGAGGACTTGGACGAAATGTCTGACCTACCACCGCCATACGAATCAATCGGAAGTCCCGGAATCTTGGGTGCTCCAGATGCAATAGTTGACAATGGTATGACACCATCGACGGTTATGGAAGATAAATAAAATTTATAGATTAGCTACCTGTCCAATTGAAACATTCGTCGTTAGGTGAAAGAACTTGTATTGTTCAATAAAACATTCACACAAGTACGCATGGATTCGAAGATAAAGCAGATCCAAATTTCGATTGTAGCAACGAAACTTTTCAATCACGTAGAAGGGCCTAGAGACAAGCATTAGACGGCTGGTTTGGTGTCCGACCGTCTGTCTCGGTCAAATATTTGACCAAGTTATTGGTATTAGTATTGGTGTCATCGAAAAAGATAGTGTCGTGTTTGAGGCTCTCACTAGTGGCGGTATTAGTGGTTGTTGTGGTTGTGGGAGCGAAAGCAGTAGCGGCCTCAGTCCACGATGGCAGAGCTCTGGAAAGTAGTTGTTGTTTTTGGTGTTGTTGATGTTGTCGTTTGTTGTGCCGGCGTCTCTGTGTCTCTCTTTTCATCATGACGCCAGGTTTTCTTTGATCTTTCCCGCAAAGGGCCGCCGCCGCCGCCGCCCCTGCCGCCGTGGTCGACACACTGCTTCTACGCCGGTTCTCTCTTCAGAGGGCCGCCGAATTGAGTTGGAGAAATACGCCTGATTGCCATCATCATCAACTCCTTGTGAGAGAAGCCGCCTTGTTGCCGCTCTCCATCACTTGATCTCTCACTTTGACCATCGTTTTCTCGCTTCATCTCCCTCATTCGTCCAGGGCTAAGTTTTTGCCTCGACACCAGTAACACATTTGCGGGTCCCAGCGCACTAACAAACAGACAGACAGACAGACGGACGGACGGACGGACGGACGGACGGACAGACACATACATACACTCTTACTAGTGTTAGTGCATGTGTCTGTTAGTGTTCGTGTGTTAGAATTATCATCCTCGTCGTGTTTTTGCCAGCCCCATCGGCTAACTTCTGTCGATCCAGCACCCACACCTACAAAACTAGTCGGTGGCCATTTGTTTGAGCAAGTTGAGATAGTTGCAAGATCCGTCCGAGCGCGCGCGAGCTATCCCCGAACAAAAGTGTATCAAGCGAGCAAATGATAAAATTGTTGCACTCGCGAGGACGAGGCCCCAAAATCATCGAAAATTGACGTCAGTGCCAGTCGCTTTGGATTGTTATCACTTGACGGAAGTTTCAAATAGTAAGCCAGATTCTGTTTGGGTGAAAATTAAACCAAAATCTACTCAACCAACATTCTCTCACCTCTCCGCCACTGATTACTGAGAATCTCACCTAGACTTGGAGATGATCATGAAACTAAGCAAGATATCTTCAAGAACTATCGAAATGCAGAAGCGAAAAGAGTCAATCAAGAAAAAGTCCCTGTATGCAAATTATCAACTTATAGTTTTTTCGCTAGCTATCGCGACGCCCTTAGGGTGGACGCGCGCAGCCCCATATCAAGGCGCGACAATTATAGCTGACTTATCACAAGCACCAACCCCAGCAGAACCAGAAGCGACATTAAGCCCATTCAATGACACATCAATCCAAGGCGATTTCGACCATTCGGCGATCGCACTACAAGAGGATCCCATCAGAACGATACACTATCACTTTGAGAAACAAATGGATCCATACATGCAGCTACACAAATTCAACACCACTTCCTATAATGGCAATAGCGTAACTTGCAATGATGGTTCGCCTGCTGGCTACTACAAGAGACTGAACAACCACTCGAAAAGTTGGATCATCTACCTGCAGGGTGGAGGCTTTTGCGGAAGCGAGGAGGCTTGTCAACAGCGATGGCGTCGCAGCCCGCATTTGATGTCCTCGAACTTCTGGCAGAAAACGAAATCAAGTGAGTAACCTTTCGATTGTAGATATGTAGATATGTTTTCGTTAAGCCCAGATGATGGCTTACGAAATCTTTCTTGCATGTTATAGAAGACGCAACATTATTTTCTTTCATTGCCATTGGCGTTGGTTGTAATTTCTTCGGCCGACAACACGATTTATCGCCAGACAGTTTGGCGCCCCGGCTGACCACTGTCGGAATCTGCGGATTCTGCCGAGTTTTGCGCACGCGCCGACGCCCCTGGGTCGAGCTCTGTGATCGTGCCGCCGCCAAAGTTTGCTCCTATTCCTTAAGGCTTCGTCCCTCAGCTGCCGGTTTACTCTAGTCTTAACACAAGGCCTAAGCCTGCTTGAATTGAAGCGTGTAAAAGTCCCTCGACATGGTCAATCAACTAATACAGATAACAGAGGTACAGGGCGAACAATACCCCTCTGTTTCTCCAATTGCAATCCCGCTTCAATTGCTACCTCGATCATTAATCTCCATATAGATCTCCTGGGATTTTCAATCCATCCCACACCGCTGCTACAGCCTCTCTCTCTCTCTCTCTCTCTCCTTCTTGCCCTCTCTCTGTGCCCTCCCCTCATCGGTTGGATTGAATTGATCTCGAAAGTAAATACAAACCAGAGAGTTTACTGCACACCTTGAAACTAACACCGATTCTCACCTCGTCAATCCTACGTGCTCCCAACTCACGCATCAGTTGATGGTATCCTCTCGAGCGAACCCAAAGACAATCCATTCCTATGGAACGCCAACCACATCTACGTTCCCTACTGCTCCAGTGACTCTTGGACGGGGCTCTATCCTGGTCGAGCTTCCGGGACCGCATCTCATCCAAATTCGCTTCTGAGCCAGCGCAACAGCGCCATTGAAAATGATAGCGAAAACAGTGGCCGCCATCGAGCTAGACAACATCATCATTATCATCATCACGATAGGCAATCTTTTGCCTTCATGGGATCGCAAATTATCGAGCGAGTTCTTGAGAGTCTATTCGAAGAGCTGCCCAGAGAGTTGAGTCTATATGGAGCAAAATTCATTCTACTTGCGGGTGATTCTGCGGGCGCAACAGGAGTTATGCTAAATCTGGATAAATTGAACAAGTTGGTTCAATTGAAGTTTGCAGCTTTGAGCCAAAATTGCCTGCAAAACAATGATAATCTCAATTGCGAGAGCATACAGCCTCCAGTCTTTAGAGGTCTCGCTGATTCTGGATGGTTCCTTGACAATGAGCCATATGATTATTTTATGGATCAATTCTCCATGACTACAAGTACGCCTCAAAACAATTACCAAACCTCACACCGATACTCAGGCTCCAACAATCAGTATAATAACAATCAAGCGCTAGTTCCAGATGAAGAACAGCAGCAACAACAATACCAGCAACAACAGCAACAGCAACAACAACGACCCATGCCACTCGATTGCTACAGACAGCGCTGTAGTCCATTGCAATCTATCCAAGAGGCTATGCTTTATTGGAATGGCCAGATACCAGCCTCTTGCAATTCCAATTATCCTCTCGAACCATGGCGATGTTATTTTGGTTATCGTGTCTATCAGACTTTAAAAACCCCTCTATTCGTTGTGCAATGGCTTTATGACGAGGCTCAGTTGATCGTTGACCATATCAGTCGGCCGGACACCGTCGGCCAATGGAACTATGTGAATCGACTCGTCAGCGACCTACGGGTCTCGTTGGAGAATGTAACGGCACTGTTTGCTCCCTCGTGCTTTTCGCATAGTCTCATTATAAAACAAGACTGGAATCAAATCAATATAAACGGTTTCAAATTGCCGCACATACTTAACAGTTGGGAAGAGGAGACGCTCTCGAATCAGCCCACCATTGAGACTTTGTCAGCGCCCCTAGTTACCAGTCAAAAGTCTATCCAGCCCGAAGTGGGCGCTCATAGATCTCATTTGCAGGATCCACATTGGCTGAGTCAATCGGTTTGGGCTACAAACTCCCAGGATATTTCCGCTGCCAGACCGGCGGACTCAACTACAAACAGTCCAAATCAGAAACCGACCTCTACATCGGGTCTACGCTCGCCTAGATCACGAAAGCGCAAGAGAAACAATCATCAACCGAAACAATCTTCCAATAGCAATGGAAACAATAGATTAAGTCGCTCAACAATTCATTTGATCATGGAGAGCGATTCAACATTGATGTTACACAATAACAGAATGCCAGAAATCATGTCCATCACAACATCAAAGAGATACCAGCAAGATTTGAGCGATAAATTCAGACTGATCGACTCGTGCGGCTGGCCACAGTGCAATCGAGACTGCCCCGTGACTAAACAGGAATTCAATACACGCTCCTTGCTACCCTATAGATGAAGATAATATATTAAATAAATTATTTCCTGAAACAACTCGGTACCGGCATTTTTACTTTTTTCGCTCTCGCCACGTGGTCCCCAGCTTTTTTAAATCCCGACAAACAGTTGTGTTGGACACCTTCAGATTGGCAGCGATTTCTACTTGAGTTTTGGTGCAATCCTTATTGAGGACCTCCCTGATGGCTTCGAGCCTTGGGTTAGTGTCTTTATGCTTACGGCCTCTTCTTTTGACCTCATATTCCCTGAAAGATTGGCCCTCCTCACGAGGTGTTACTGTTTCAGCAAACTTCTGAGCTGTTCTTATACTACAACCAACTGCAACGCTTATAATCTTAGGTTTACAACCGTACTTCAAAAGATTCATAGCCACCTGCATCATTTCCTTGGTCCATTTGAATCTGGTTACTGGCTGTCCTACTGATCTCTGATTCCTCTGTTTTCTATTGCCAATCTTAGCTTTATTCGCACTCGTCTTGGTCTCATTACCATCATCGACTTTTGGCTGTTGTATGGGCTCAACTGGCGTGATGGTATTTGAGGGTTCACTGGAGTATGCTTGTGGAGTCGTGTCGATTACATGTAATAATTGTTCTTGGACTTGATGATTTGGGTCATCATTTTCGTCATCGTTAGTGACTGATGACAATTGGTATAGGTCGCTGAGGGCCATGGTTTGACTAAAATCTGAAGAGAAAAATAAACAATCTGTGTAAAATGAGAACGAATTTTTCAGCGCGAGGTTTTTAACCCCCCGCAAATTTTCATCCGCGCTTTCAACTTCTGGATCGTGCCTTTTTTCCTCCCCTCTTCTTCGGGTGTCTTTAATAAAAACACTTGATTAGTTGTGCAATCAAGGTCCACTATTTCTCTGTCTGCACCCAATAGTTGAATTTGCTCAAGCAACGCCGTGGAAAAAGCAAGAGGCGCTATTCTGGGAGTCTGTCATACGGATCGAAGAATAGAATCACTGCAGTAGATGACGGACACCATGTTCATTCTCAGCTGACATGTTGCCTAGGATGGGATCATTTTGAACGAAGAGCTTGCAGATGTGCAATCGTAAGAGATCTTGATCGAGTTTGGTAGATAATGATTCCACTACCCTGTTACCCGATCAGTCTATCTTGAGCACAAACTGAGGGTCCTGTCCCAACACTCCCTCCCCCCTACATACCATTCCTAGAAGGTAGGCTAGAATCGGCACTAGATCTGTCATCTCAAGATGCGAGAGGTTTCCAGCGTTCGTTCTCCTGTTTTAGGTTATCTGAAAGTATTGTTGTAGCATTCCTGCATACTCGTAATGATTGAACATAGTTCAGATCCCCCTAAAACTTCCTGGGAATATGACCCGTTGCAGTGTTTGAACCAGAATACGTCCGATCTGAAACAACTTCAAGACTCCCTTGATTGGAGCTCTCAAACATCGCACTCGATTATTCATTCTTCACTCCAGACAATCCTGTCCCGACCAAAGATGAACGCACGCGATTTCAGCAAGACTCGATTCCACTTTTCATAGCTCTGCAGTTTGCTCACTCCATGAGGACGGAAGTGATCGCCTTCCAGCCTATCATCGGACTCGTCTGAACCCGAGAGATGGCCTTGCGACCCAATCAATTCAACATGGCATCCTATGGTCTGTGAGTTGTACCCTTATGGAACCTCCGGCGCTCTTCTTCCACTTGGCCGTTTGTTACCGTTATCATTTCGTGGCGCCAAACAGGAAGCCAAATCCATATGGTTCAGAAGAATTCGGGTTCCGTTTCCGCGTAAATCTTTGCTATTGGATGCTGCTCACCAACAATTCTGCTTCTGCTCCGGATGTCACTCGATAGATCCGTCATGACCTATCCGATACCCAACAGAATCTATTGTCTCTGTCGCTCGTTGCAGCTAAACTGTATCTAGATCTGTTCACCATAAATTCCACCTAGCTTTTAGGAGGGATCTTAACTGACATCGTTGTGACATTGTTTCGAATTATAGAGAACCACTGATAAGGAGGAATCAGTCAGTTTTGAAGTTAGATTGATCGTTTCAGTGAACGAGTATTCTTGCGAAAGCTTATCGTCCTTCAGAGCTATGGACAAGAATTCGAGGCCAATATACACCGATTGCGATCGAGTTTCAGCCTCCGTAAGAAAGAAAATTTGATCGGCACCAGAGGCGAAGTATGAGAAGAACTGGAATCGGATGAAGAACGCAAAAAGCTCATCATACATTAGGTCGAGGCGACTATCGTCTCTCACCTCCCCCAGCAATTGTTCCTTATAATGCTCGACAATTGCTTTGAGAAAAACAATAGGCTTGTTAAATTAATAGCTCACTCAATGTTCACTTCAATTGTCTGTGAATTGATTATCCCGGTGGTTTTCTCACCAGGTCCTCATAGCAGTTTATTAGTTGTTGACTGACCCTCGAGGGCAATCAACCCTCTTTCTAGGAGTGTCTGAACAATGGCCGACTGAGTTTCATAGAATTTGCATTCGGGATCGTTAGGATGTGTTCTCTTTGAGCCAACTAAGGATTGATGCTAAGATTAGACCTCAACACTTACCCGACAGGAATACACTTTTTGATTTGCGAATTTCCGTGAATTGGAAACATCTGGTCCGGTTTGATTCTTGATCTGACATTTATCTCCAGAGGAAAGCCCCGGCAGCGTTCATGGCCATTGTAACCAGACTGATAATAGATCTGGCGCTTGGTCCTCCTGTGATGTGCATTCCCACTGCCAATTCCATGATTTGTCCCTTGATGGTTTGAATCATCATCGGTAAACTTTTCTTCATCTTGAGTGGGCAACAACATCTGATCAGCATCGTTGTCCACCCCAAAGCTCTCTCGTGCTAGGTTAGATGCTCTTTGTATTTCATGATTGGAATCATCCGAATCATCTTCTCTACCAAGTTCAACGTCTTCCGGTTCTTCGAGTGTATAATCGTCGCCAGCTCGACTAATAGCGGACGAATCATAATAACTCGGAGCTCCTGGATGGCCTTGACGGGTAGTAGCGTACTTGCTGCGTCTGGCTGCCGCCGATTTCCTCGAATAATAGTTGCCGTTTTCGTCATCGTAATCGTTGAAATTCACTCCAGCACTCGAACTAGTCGAGTCTGAATCAGTATGGACTGACGATTTCATCTTGCCTCCCCCTCCATACATGTCGGCCAGAGAACCAGAATACATACCCGGATACATGCCGGAACCTGCATACATGCTCATCGGATCCATCGACATATACTCATAGGTACTGAAGACGATTGGAGGTTTTTTTTGTTGGTTGAGTGGTAATTCCATCGTTAAAATACTGGACAATTAGGCGGATTCCGACTCTAGATCACCAAGAAGCAATACTTACGGAGAATAGACTGGCATGTGATAAACTGTTGTTGGCTTTATCACTGGTTGAGGCGTGGGTTTAGGCGCCGGCTTGTAGACATTGATATACTTTGGCTTCCCTTTGAGGTAGACTATTATTGATTGGAACGAGTTAGTTTTGGATTGTTGATTATATGATTGAGGTGACCCGAAGGTTTAGCGCCTTGCCTACTCACCCGGCGGGTCATTGATCTCGATGGGAACTGGAGGAATTTGAACGTGCGAGTTGGTTTTGTAATCGTTGACAAGAGATTAGGATTAACTATGTTAATGGATGATAGAAAATGATGATCGGTATGACTTGAACTAACTTCTTGTTCCTAGTTCTTGCATATCTTCTGTCTCGAAAATTAACCAAATCTTTTGATAATACGTCAAGGAGATTCACTACTGAGCAATTGAGAAGCGAGCAAGCGAGAGGGACATGATGGATGTGATGTTGAATATCGGTGAGAAATAAGCTACGTATCTAGGCAATTCAAGCTTTTTGTCTCTTTTCGTCGAATTTCGCCTTGAAAATTCGACATCTTTCAAATGGTAGAAAATAGTGATCATCGTTCTTAAATTACAACTGCAGAATCGTCCGATAACCCTTTACTAGCTTAACTAAAGTGTGCATCTAGTTGGCATTCGTGGTCATCGATCGATTGCTGTTTCGATGCCTATGATGCAGATCGGCGGTTAGCTTATGGATGTAATGCATCTTGTTCAAGAATGTTTTCCTGTTGTTAATGTTCATCGAAACTATTGGCACTCTATCTGCTGTGGAACTTGGTGAGATTGAGGACTTTTTGTACAAATTCAGTATCTTTCTGGGATCCAACTCTCTAAATTGTTGTGCAAATTTGACCACATTAAAGGCTGTGACAAGAACATCGTTTCGCTTGTTCTTGTTCTCACTAGATTCTGTGGCTGAGTGACCTTTGTTGGTCAGCTTGTTAGCAATGCCACTTGATCTAGTCGGTCGCTTGTGGATTTTTTCAGCCTCCTCAGAGATGATCCTTTTGGCATAGGTTGCTGCCGCTAAACGAGTAAGTTTTTTCACATTTTTCATATCCATTGCACCACTTGAGGCCTGATTGTTTGGAGAGGCTAACAATGGTTTCAGATTACCTGCGCCAAGTACTTTGGCGAAGTCGCTTAATTTTCCACCAGTTGCACTATCCACATTTGCCAGTGTGTTCACCAGATTGCTGGCACTAAAGAGTAACAGTTTCTTTCCAGCCGAATCTTGGCCTCCACTGATGACAGCTAAGGATTTTCTGACATCAAATCGTTTCGAATTGAGTCCCATGAGACCTTTGGCTGTTGTTGTTGTGGTGCCAGTGTCCCCTGAGCCAGCTACATACTTCCGGCTACTACCGCCACTATATTTCTGGCCAAACTTTTTTGTCCCCCCGTTGCTTGAAGCTGCGATTGCTGCCATTAGAGCTCCTCCAGTACTATCGGCCACTAGATTGGCTACTTGTTGCCACTTACCTGGAATTGGCAATGGCACTGGAAGGAAATGCTTGCGCGAAGTTAATTTTGAATAAATGATGCCTTTGGCTATCTCTTTGGCTGCCTTCTTGAGCTTCTTCCCGGCAGCATCGGCAGGCTGATGAGAAATCGTGAGACATATTAATACGAGGAACAATGTAACCAATAGACTAGTTTTCTTTATTTGATCTGTCATCTTGACCCTGCTACGACAAGTTTGCGACAATTTGGTATTAATCGTGATAGGGTCTGGCCGAGCGGCCCTTGACGACTTTTTCTCAATTGCTGTCGGTTGGTTCTTGCTGTTAAGATTGTCTGAATTGTCTTCCTCGTTCAATCTTCTCTTGAATTCTTCACACATCACTTGTTGGGTGTCGAGTCTTGTTAGACAATGGAATGTATCAATTAAATCCTTATCTGACTTGAATTTCGCCTCCCTTCTCGTGAGTGCCAAATTTACTAACTTTTCTATCGCCAAGTCGATGTTTTATCCAAAAAGTAATAGACAAATTAAGTATCACCAAGTGTCCTCTCGCTTCTGCTCCTTTCGCCCGATCGATCTCGAATGAAAAGTCTAAATTTCTCCGAGATTCACTCCCTCCTGATCTGATCTAATTCGATAACTTGCTAAAGTAGACTATTCTGAAAAAACTGAGCTAACACTGGAGCACTGACTTAATTAAATCATTCGCCACTGACCAACTAACTTCGAGAGCCTCCAAGTCGGATTGGGCGGCGCGCAACACGTCTTGGTAGAAACATTGACCAACTGAAAGTCAACATAGGGTCTCACTAGAAAACATAACCGAATGAAGACTATGCGAGTGTGTGCTCGAGTGAAAGACACATCGAGTGTGATTTCCAAATAGACGACCATAAAGTGAATAAACACCACCAAAACATACAGTCTCACGAATTGAGGTTGCCTGCAATTTGCTTCCGCTTAGCTTGATGATTTTGCCTCCGGCGTCCAATGGAAAGGAACTGCGCTCTTCAACGAATTGATCATCTAAGCTAAGCTAACTATATTATTCCTAATTTCCTCTCCCACTTAGTTCCGCCCACTTTTCCGGCGAGTGCAGATTGTCGGAGATCTCCACTGACCGTTATGAGACAGGTGGAAACAAACAAGTGGGCAGGCAGTGAGAGTGGAAGGTTGCAACTACATGCCGCTTCCCGCTTGACAGAATCTCCTCACCAATCCGCACTAGGATCTTGTTTGGAATGCTTTCAAGAAAAAAAATAGCAGCCGAGACGGTGTCGAAATGATCGGCGACCACTTTCAAGGATCCTTTTTGTACATGTATACACATTTTATATTTGCCACAAGCGGCGAGTCTCCGGGACAGATAAAAGCGAGCGACCCGATGCTGGGCACTAGTGCACGGTACTGTCGGGAGGATGCGATGCGGCTCCTCGTACTGCCCGCCTCCAATAAGTATGCCCGCCTATTTCTCAGGCGACTCATGAGACACCACTGACCAGACAGGTGCCAAAAGTGTTACCTTCTGCAAGCACGCACAATAACGATTATGAAGCCCGTCCGCAGTTGCACTGTTGCGCCTTGAAAGCTGAAACTCTCGGTAACTTCCAGCTGGTTTATTTAGGCAATATGAAGACACAAGCTTCACTCTCTCCATACTTTTCGAGTGAAAGTGGAGAAAAGGTTCCTGTTCCGATGTTACTTGGGCACCATAATAAGTGTCCCATCCTGTGGTGGCCGCCAACTTCCAGCGCCTTTACTTAGGGAAGACTCAGCCGAGTGACGATGAAGATGGCTTGTGACCGAAAGCTCGAATAAAACTGGCTTGGTCCGTTGAGACTCAACTCGTGGGTTGGACACTAAGTGTTAGGCCAGCCGGGCGTGATAGATGGTCGAGGTGAGCAAATAGAGATGGCTCTGCTCAAAACTGGACCTGCTTGCACCAAGTCATCTGAGTTTCGCGTCCGACACTCACAACTGAAGCTAGGATTCCGCTAACGGCACCTCTCTTTGGATGATGAATATAAACATATGTATCGTAAGGTTCGTTTTAGTATCCTTTTAGCTCTTGCAACCGCGGGACTTTTCTTGGAGGATGCGGATCATTTTGAGACACCAGTGGAGGCTTAGGTAGAGCATGCCAACGGCGCTTGGCAACCCATTGGTTATCCGATGCACCGAGCCTATGTAACGAGGGTAGGACTAGATTGTGAAAGCAATGGCGAGCGACCAGTTTCCGAGTTATCGCCTGGCAGCTGGAAGTGACCATCCTCCGCGAGACACTTTTAAGGACAACCGGCTTGACCGACGCGGAAGAGATGCTGGGAGAGCTGCTCTGCTAGTGTCTTGTGCAGATTCTCCTCATCTCAGCAACATGTGAGACTATCTTGGAACAAAAGTTAATTGCCTTCGCCCAAATGACGATAGCAATTCCATGAGCAACAATCTAAAATCAGATTTTCACAAACCGATCGGATCGTGACTCCGGCCTCATGGATGCTCAAACAAGAGCATCTTTCAAGCGACAAGGCCACAGTTTGTACCCGTGCCAGTCATGACCAGACCAATCAGAGAACCTAGGGCTCGAAACCTGAGCTTAATGATCATTTTTCTTGTTCAGTCGTGTATTCTTGATTAGATTTCGATGGATACACGAGTCTCGACTTGAAGCATTATTGTGCAATAATGGCACTTTAGATTCTGGGGTAGGATTTCGGTTCATTTCCATACCAAATTGAGGTAGTTCAGTTTACTCGGGCAGCACGATACACATTAAAAAGTAATAAGGGCCAACACCACAAAGGGTTGGGCCTCTATCTAGCTGTAAGTTAGCCATTCAGGATAATCGGATGCGCGATACTTGAGATTATCAGTCAATTTTGTCCAAACGGGACTTTTTCCTTGGAGAGGTTCTGGCTGCTTTGGTGGGTTGTGCTTGTTCAGTTAGTTTGCGCTGACTCGACGAGGTGTTGCGTTTCTGTTGAGACTTTTGCCTCTCCAAGTTGGGTCTCTGTGGCGATTCCTCGTTACCCATGAAGTGTCTGTACATTGCCCGAGCCAAAACATGGCCAGCCATTGGCCCCAACCAGAACACCAGAGCGTGCTGGTGCCACTCGATCCCCTTGCAACCGTATTCGAGACTTGCTGCTAGCACTGGATTGAAATATCCACCAGATAGATCGAGAGCCATCACCACAAGAAGGGAGCAGATGAAGGAACAAATTACACTGATGGCTCTGCGAGTCATGTAGCCCTGTTGCTGAAGTTTATGTCCAAAGAGTTCCGTTAGGCGCGATATGAAGCAACAGATGGATTCTATCATGAAACCATTCAACGAGCTTGTTGTCAATGAACTCCGACAATCTTCCACCTTTAGCATGGAACTATGCTCGCTCAACAGATGATACTTCCAGTAGACTGTCGCAACTCGCCAGGCCAATGGCATGGCCAACGATTGGCCTATGAAACGTGCATAGGTGTCTCCAGTTTTGAACAAAGCGCTGCCTTTATCTAGGAAATAGTCCTCCGCCAAATAGGCTGGTGTTGTGTGGGCATCGCCAAATGCACCTATCCAAACATAAGATAAGAAGAATAAGGCCACGCCATAAGCGAGGGAACCATGTTTCTCGTAGACAACATTCAATTCGGCGCAATCAGCGCATAGTTCGCATGTTGAAATCAACTCCTCAATCAATAGTCTTGCCAGGCGCGCCTTGCCAGAGCTTGAAACCTGGGACTTTGGAAAGAATTTGTTCGCCAAAGAGCGCAATAATTGAAATAGGACATAATTGAGCAATAAGATCAGGTAGGGAATAGTGTTATTCAACACGTAGGCTGCATTTGATTCAATCGGTGGCGGGCCTAATAGAAGAATTGATTGTGCGTGCTCCATTGTCTGCGATGAATCGCGATTACGACCATCAAAAATTGGATCGATAAATTATCTATGAATCCTGTGTCGAAGTAGGATTAAATCAATGAGACTGACTTCTCTTTTATCGCTCCAAATTTGACCACATAGTTCCTATGGCCACATTGATTCCATGATGCTCGTTTCAGCTCAGGTCATCAGACCATACCGACAACATTCCATTGTCACTGAGGCATCACACCGTACTCTTGTGAGTGCCCTTCAAGGGTGTTCATCATGAGGCCCCCACTCAGACAAAGAGGCTCGACCCACGGTGGACGCTTGCTGAGCTCTAGCGACGATCAGAAGTTGGCTGAGAGCCAATCTGCGAGCTATGCTCATTATTTTACGCTCAGTCTGCAGCTAAATCTGAGGTCTCATCAAGCGCTCAAGTTTGCTCCAATCTCCTGCCAGCTATGCAGCTAAGCAAGATGTCTTCCTGCAATAGACTTGGAACACAGTTCGAATCAAAACGAAAGACTTGATCGAGGCCTAGCTCGGCCGACCATTCTCTGGGTCCATCAACTCTCACAGAAGGATGCCGACTGATGAAGCCCATGAGTGGTTGCCTCTCGCACAAGTTATTGTCATAGAGCCTGTGGAGGTTGCTCTTTTGAATGTCTTAAATCGTCATAAATATCAATTCTTTCTTGCAGTCTCCATAGCAATCATCAATTCAAGAAAGAAGAGTAGAACAAATATTTTTCGCCATAGACTTTCCTAAGTATGGTCATAAGTTCTTAATGCTCAGCCTGTTGCGCTCCTGTAGAGGGTAGAGGTGTGGTACCCTCGCGACCGAGCTGCAAGCACTCAAAATGATCAATGTCATCTGAAGGATCTCTAAGATATCCTTGTGCTAGACGAATCACATATTCTCACTCGATTGGAGACATTTCGATCAGTAGAGGCTGCATCGGGCAATCTGGTGCTGCACTAGAAAATCTGTCTCGTTTCCAATGCACAAGTAGGCACGAGTCACTTCAAGCGCCTAGAGACCAGGTCTCACTGTTCAATCGATTCAGTTACAATATTAGTGGCCAAGATTAAGCCAAGTGAATCGAATTTGCTCAGCAGATTGAAAAAAATTTGACTCTCCTACAACTAACGAGTCTACTCGATCGGGGTTAGATTTGGTCTGTCTTGCATCGCTAGACTCATTGATGAAACAGCATTTGTTATGAGATGGCAGCTGGAGGTGCCATCTCGAGGTTAGAAGCAGATCTCATTACTGTCTCCATCCCTGAGGTTGAATGTCAGATTGATCGGTAGGGGTAGTCTCCTTTCACGAAAAAAGACTTACGTCATGAGGAATTGAAACATTGGCCTTGGGTTTTCTTTGATTGTCCTCACTTGAGATGGACGGATCTCTGTCTATCTTTCGACCATCACCAGTGGATTGGCATACAGCATACAAAGATCCTGCACGAGCACGAGCGATGATCTACTTCGATGAACTGATGAGGTCCATCTTGTCTTTTCTCGCCATCAGGTCTTTGATCAGGGGTACAGCCCGAAGCGATGTCCTCCCTTCAGCTCCAAGTCCACTAGAGTCAGACAAAACGGCAGAAATCGACTCGAGCTCGCGCGGCTCTGATGTGGTGATCTTGATGAATCCGTGCCAACACTGATCAACCTATCTCACGGCCTTGCATGCACCAAGATAAATCTATGTTCAGAATAACGCCCTTTAATGTCGATTTATCCATCAGAGTTATTGTCAACGATGTATGGCTCTTCCTTGTCGGAATACGTAGCACCCATCATGAACCGCTGAAAATCAGCGGTTGTACAAGGTGACGATTTGGTG
>Ga0058701_10000291_pt1 | contig 40088 bp, 23 predicted proteins | sample AgamicOrMae_FD_97039 | JGI IMG/M metagenome (GOLD analysis project Ga0058701, IMG submission 97039) | Agave microbial communities from Guanajuato, Mexico - Or.Ma.e | ecosystem: Host-associated > Plants > Phyllosphere > Phylloplane/Leaf | place: Guanajuato, Mexico | collected 2012-06-04
AAAAAGAGAGAAAGAAAGAGAGAGAGAGAGAGAGAGAGAGAGAGAGAGAGAGAGAGAGAGAGAGAGAGAGAGAGAGAGAGACGTGAGAGAGAGCATCTCGGAGGTTGCAATTTGAGCAGCTCAATTAGCATTTCGCGCTTGTTTGTGAGCCGCGCCGCATCGGCAAGCCATGTGTATTATCAGCAGTGAGTCCATAATAGTGCATCAGCATAAAGGAGGGAAGGGTTTTGATTGCTCTTGTCTGGCAAGGGCCAAAAGAAGATGGGCAGAAAGCTGAGTTCTCTGGCTGGCCTGGTCCGTCGTCTCCTTTGTGCCCAACACACTGGAGGCAAACAATTCTTTTGTGCAGGCATGCGGCGCTCGTCTAGACGCTTGTTTGTCGACTCACTCTTGACCGAGAATCCACGGTCTGATGGGGAGGAGGTAGCCGCGAAAATTCGCATCTCGTCAACCTAGTCAGCCGTGCCGGCCAAACTTCCGCCTGACTTCACTGAAATCGAACTGGCCACTTTTTAGGCGGACAGATTAGGGCTATCCAGCAGGCTGGCTAGCTGCAAGAGAAGGGGACAGGATGAAAAGATCGGAAGCAATGGCTGGCTAGCTAGCTAGATGGCTGGCTAGTGTGTGTGTGCGGACACAATGTTGAAATTCGCGACGGCAGCCGGCGAGATAAATTTGCCGGCTCAAATTTAGTCGGTCAAGTGGGATGCGTAAGCGTTGGAAGAATGCACAGGCATGAGGGTCGAGCGGAGGCGAAGCGAGAAGAGAAGAGAAGAGTGAAGAGGCAGCAAGACGGGGCTGCTTCTTCGTCCAATTTCCAAATGGCGCGCGCCATTGAAATTTGCTGGCGCGTGGAATTCAGATTTGCCTGTACTGAAAGAGGAGCTCTGGAGAGTGGCAGCTGCACTTGGCTTGGAAATCGAAGCTCGGCAACAAGAGAACACAAGAAGTCTGGCTTCTTCTTCTTCTTCTTCTTGGCCAGCCTTGTTGCAAATTCAATCGGCCCTCTTTTCCAGATCGCTCCAGCAATTTAGCAACGGCGCCGGCTGCAAAGCCTGGATCAAGTTTAGTCTCGGCGAAAGATGATCATCCGCATGCTCTCCAGCGGCCAGCCAGTCTCTCTGGTCTGTGGGCCGAGCGCAGGCCCATTGAATGTAACACAATCATGCAATCATCTCTGGAGCTTTGTCCCGCAGCTTAAGGGCGATTTTTTCTCCAATGTTGTGAGCGCAACAAGTCAGACTGGCGGTCAAAACATGCGCTCAGACTGGCGTCCAGTTTGCGCGCTGATGGATTGCGCAAGAGAACGACAAGGATCGCAAAAAGAGAGGCTCTTTGGAGGTGCTCGAAGCACGCGGTTTGCAACTTGGACAAGAAAGCGGGCCCAAAGCTTAGCTGATTGGTTGAGGCCGAGACTGAGGCAGCTTTCTTTTTTATCCAAATGTCGCATGTTGCATGCCACAAATACATTGGCCAAAGCTCTCAGATTGGTGCCCAAATGAATCTTTTGAAGGAATTTCGCGGAGACTTAATTGAATTTGGCTCTTGTGTAATCGGCTTAAATGGGCTCTCTTTTTGTGAGTGAAATTTTCCACCAGTAAAATTCCACCACAACAACAAGCATCTCAGCCGAGCACTTAGAGTGTGCCGAGGCTCCCAGTTGGTGTTCACAAGCCTGGCCCAACTTCACACGAGGCGCCTCTTTGTGGACCTTAGTGCAGGAGGAGGCCCACCTGTTTTCCCGGGCTGTCTCAGTCCATTCCAGCGGGAAGGGACCCAAAAGGAGGCAGAGTGGACGCAGAGAGAGAGAGAGAGAGAGCATTACAATTGTACAATGGGGCACACTTTTCGAGCCTCGCGCTTTGGATCACAACAAAGAAAAACAGCACAACACTAACCTTTCGAAATCTCCATGAAAAAAAACCAAACCAAATCCAACTTCAACTCCAATCATGTGGCCGACCAACTGTGGCACTCTGCACACGCACCGCTTGCAACAACACACACACACACACGAACTCGTGTGGGCCTGCTGGAAAAACTGGCCGAATTGATGAAAAACCAAAAAACGCGCTCTCAATGCGCCGCCCAATGCCACACACCTCGAATTGACCGTCCGGCCGACTGGTAATTTGTGGCCACCACACATGCACACTTGCACACGATGGCCTCTTCGTCTGCCTGTGTGGTCTCTCCTGCTGGACGCGTTCCTCTACTTTTGCTCTGCCATCATCAACGACGCTTCCCTTGCGACGTGCAAACCAACGCACGACCACCTGAACCACGTTGGACCTGACTTGGAAAACCAACCTCAACCTCAACCTCAACTACCCTCTGCCTGTCTGCGACGAGCAGGAAGCTGTTGCACTTGCAGGTGTCGAGCAAGGAACAACAAAGGGACAATGACAAAATTGAGGAGGCCAGAGGAGCATTTCCTCACTCGCCAATGAGGGGGGAGCCAAAGGCAAAGGCAAAGCCAAAGCCAAAGAGCGAGAGCGGCGCCACAAGCAGCAACATGAAGAGCTGCACCGAAAACTACAATGACATTGACAACAACGGTGGCAATATTAATGAAGTGCAACATCAATCAGAGCAACGCTCCAACGAGCAGCCGCAGCATCTGGAGGGAACGCCCAACGGCCAGCTGACCTCCTCCCCAGTGGATGGGCAAATCTCTGTTCAACAACAACAGTCGGCAGTGAAAGAGCAGCAAAGGCAGCAGACCCAATTGAGATGTCACCTTTTCTCTAAAGGCGGCCACTCGCCTCTGTCTGATCCACTCCACTTTGGGCCACTCCAGTCCTCATGCAGCCCCCAAACTGGCCACATCGGACACTCCGATGTTAGCCAAAATGAAATATTAGTCACCAACACCAGCCACCAAGATGATACACTGTCTCCATTCACAAGCTCAATGTTATTGAATTCCTCAATAAGGGTGAAAGATATCGAAGAGGTTGAGGAAGGAGAGTCTCCTCAGGGTAGATCAGCAGCAGCAGCAGCAGCGGCAGAAGCGGCAGAAATAAGCCAGAAGTTAGACGAGAGAAGAGAGAAGAATTTGGGATCAAATTTGCACACAAGAAAAGAAGGGGCACAGCAAGAGACACTTGTTGTTGCTGGTGTGCTGGATGAGCAGATTTGTGGAAGCATGAAGTTAGTGGAAAGAGTGTCTGTGGAAGAATTTCACTCCCAGAAGATGGTGAATGAAACGAAAAGCAGCAACAAACAAGAAGAGGATAAGCAGACGAAGACTAGCACCACCACGAAGAAGCTGTCTCAAGATCATCTGCTAGATGAAGAAAGTGATATTAATGAGATGGTGGTGGAGCGCGCGCCAGAGGCGTTCGAGAAGTCATCAGAAGAGTTTGGACAAATTATTATGTCCAATGAAATGATGCTGTGCAATGAGAGTGAAACTGTACTTGAGTCTCAGCTAGTGGAGGATGAGCACTTGGATTCAAGAGAAGATCAGGATAGAGATTTGACTAGCGGCCGCAATTGTGCCGATTTGGCCAACTTTTTCGCTCACTCCAAGGGTAAGTAGTGTTCTTTTTTCTCCATTCCATTTGCCCACTCCAAAGAGCTCAGAATTAGGTTCATTGGGGGGGCGAAGTTATGTTTGCCCATATCAGCAATTGGCATCTTCACTTCACTTCAGCGAGAGACTTTCGGTTTCCCCGCCTGTCTGTGTGCATGTACATGGATATATATATATGTGTTTTTCCCTCGTCGTTTTCGCTTTTCCCAGCCGCCTGCAACTCGGCCGTCCGCTCGTGAGAGAGAGAGAGAGAGAGACTGGCCAGAAGTACATTAAATGGACACTCAAAAGCGAAAGTTTACATTTCGAATTCAAGGCCACTGTGCTGGGCCGGCTGGCTGCAAGTCTCAGTGGCGCCGCTCCAGCAAAGCGGACGAGATTTGGCTCCACGCAAGAGTCAGACTCTCCCAAGTAAAGAGAGAGAGAGTCTCTCCACTTGTAGTTGTCTGGCCGACCACCTGAGCTGCTGGCGCCGCAGAGTTGGCGCCACCTCAAGTCAGCCAGAGCCGAGCATCACCGCTAGTTTGCACTCAGCAGCTCGAGACTCGAGTGTGGACTGAGTGCAGCAATCGGCATGGTGGCGATCGCGCCCACTTGTTTGCCGCGAGAGACTGCACCAAGTGGGCTTCCTTTGCTTCTTGTGCCAGAGAAGCTAAGAGAGCTCTTCCTCTATCGGTTTTTTCCCTGATGAGATCACATACACACAAAACGGCCCCTCTTTGTCTTTTCCACTTTGAATGGAATTCAGCAGTCTCTCTCTTCCTGCGCTCTCTAGCCGTCTGGCCCTCTGCCCACCCTCTGCCCACCTTGCTCTCTCTCTCTGTGAGTCTCCAACGAGGCTCACTAAACGGCCTCGTTTTGCATTCAATTTGCAGCCAAGTGGGCCAGTCAGACTCCATTTCGAGCGGAGCCTCGTCGCTTTCAGTGTGCCGCAATTCACCGCAAAGTTGGAAGGCCAAAAAGAGAAAAGAGCAACCAAAGAGAGTGCACTCTGTTCTCTTGGGCCAATTTGTTGTTGCTCCTTCATCGTTGGAATCTTTTGTTCTTGTTCTTGTTCTTTTCCTCCTTTTTCTTGCTGCTGATCTCTTTTGGCCAACAAAACGGCAGCAGCGCCCAACAAATGGGAGGAAAATTATTCATTTTTAATCATCTGCAAAGCGGCAGCCAAAGCGGCCACTTGTTGACGCAGGAATGCAGCAGCGCGGCGCCACAGCAGACACTTGTGGGCCCAATTGGCAGTCAAAACAACTTTGGCTCCTTTGGGGCAATGTTTTGCTCTGCGTCTGATGGACTGGGTCTGGTGGGCAGCCAAATTGGGCTGCCTGCTCGCTGGATACTGCTGGCATCTAGCCTGCAGGAGAGCCTTTCTGGCTGAGACTCCCAAAGGGCGCCCAAAAGGCGGGCTGGGCCCAGAGGAAAATCGGCGAGTTGGCAACAAGTGAAATTGATCGCCCTTCCTAAGCTAAGGCTAAACGTTGGCCCGCGTCTCCAGTCTGCGCTGTGTGTTCGTCTGGCGCGGCCCAGTTAATTGTAGTCTTCCTGCCGCCTGTTCACTGATCGCTCTCGTCAAGCAGCCGGCAGATGAGCGCAATACACAGAGAGACTGCGGAGGCGAGCCTGAGGTTGTGTTTGAAGTGATGTTCAAAATGCAAATGATGGACTGCACAACTGTTTCGGCGCGTACTTTGTGCGCGCCGGTGGAGCCGCTTTGGCTTTGGTGGCGGCCAAATTGGCCGAAATTGCCCCTCCAGATCGGCGGCACTCATAAGCCTCCATGATTTGTGCGCTCAGTCTGCCTGCATGGGTGGCCGTCTGGCCCAAAGGAGAGCAGCCCTAAGAGCAAGTGGAGGAAGGCCCGGCGCAGAAGGTGCGCCACAGACTGGCTGTGGCGGCGCGCCGGCGCCACAAGGAGGCGGGCGGCCAGACTGGCGCGCGTCTCGTGCTGCTGCTCCAATGGCAACGGTGGGCCACTTGTTGCCCACTGGCCGCCCTTTGCCTTGGGCCGCCGGCGAATAAATCGACAATTACATTAGACCCCAGCTCTGCCAGTGGGCCGGCTGCAGACTGGCAGCATCGAGAGAGCCGCTCTCGTTCATGGATAGCCAACACGAAAGGGCCTAGCACAAGGCAGAGTTGCGGGCCTGGCCAGTGTGGAGCTGAGCCAGTCTCTGGATTTGAGCTAGTCTCTGGACTTGAGCTAGTCTTGAGCCAGTTGTTGCGCCAGAGCAGCGGCGGCACACGCGCAAACAGGCGGCCAAGAAAAAGCCTCTTCTTCTTCTTCTTGTTCGCCATGATGGCCAAGCATCTGCATGAGCTTCTTCCAAAGCTTCTTGGCCAAAGCCAAAGGAAAAAAATGGTGCTCTCGAAGCTAACAGGTTGCGCTTTGGCACCGCTTTTGAAGCCGCCGCCGTCCGCTCGCAACTAATCTATTTTGTCTACAAATAGCGCACAGCATTTGTAGCCGCCGAGCAGAGCACTCTTGGTTTGCCGAAAGGAGAATGGCGAGTGGAAGAAGAAGGAAGAAGGAGAGTGCTCAGCTCGCTGCATGATGATGGTCTCGTACACGAGATTGCGCGCGCCCCCAAAACATCCATGTGGGTCCATTAGGGCGAGCAGGTGGGCGCGCCGCCGATCGAGCTTGGGCAGAGCTCGACCTTCGTTGTGGGCCTTCTCTGTCTCCTTTTCCAATGCACAAATGGGCGCCTCTTTCGAAGGGCCAGCTGAGCTCCAGTTGAGCTCAAGTTGGGCTCCATTTGGGCCAGACTGCAGCCCCAAGCCAAGTGGGAGGCCCTCGCCCAATTTCAGCTCATTGGGCGAGCTCATTTGGCCAATCCAAATCGGCCATTGAATTCCTTTCCGCTGCCAGTCTCTTGTGCAACTGGCCGCCCAGACTTTGCTGGTGGCTCTCACACACACTCGCAGGCAGCAAAGGTTGTGTGGCCCCCGGCGGGCGATTAGCCCACTGGATTGGGGCCACACAAATAAAGTTGCAATTAGTGTCAAAACAAGCTGCAACTGTGTGAACCTTTTTCCCAACTCCAATTGGAGCTCCAAAGGTCCCTCTTGGACCAGTGGCCCTCGAGAGTGATGGACATGCTTAGAGTTGGAGAGCTCTCCCTTTGGGCTGCAATCGTGGCCCAATTCTGAGGGCGATTTTGTGGCGCAACAATTAGAGACTGTGGGCCGCAGTTTTCAGCTGACACTCAAGAGGCTCAAGAGGCTCAAAGAGGCTCTAAGAGGCACAAAAAAGCACAGAGAAGCAGAAAGAAGGACAGAGAAGCACAGAGGCAAAAAAAACTCAAAGAGCAAGTTTAGCTTGTCAGAATCTTTCCAGTGCTTATCTCTGGAAAGACTCTGGCCACTTTTCATTGTCATTGTCACAAGAAGAAGGCGCCCACTTTGCGTCGTCTGCTCCTTCTTGTTGCCCCATTTGGCCTACCACTGTCATGGGCGCGCTCGTGTTTGTTCCCACCCGAAGGCGCCCTCTGCCTGCCTACAACTTGCCTCTGGACTGCACTGAGCTGAGGGAGCCATACAAGCCGAGCAAGCAGTGCAAAGAGTGCAAGCAGTGCAAACAGTGTGCAAGTTTCCTCTGTTGTGTCGCCCACTGCTCAAGAAGTCTCTGGACCAAACAAGGTCCAGAGAGTTTCTTGGGGGCGATTGCATTTACAAATTGGCTTCTGTGTGCGTGAGAAAGTGTGGCGGTTTCTCCTTTGGCTTCCTCTTCGACACAAACACACCAGAGGCTTCTTTTACGCACACATTCAAGGCTGAAGAGTTTCCTCGGCCGAGCACAGTCCCAAGTTCAGCTGAGGGCCGAGCAGCACTCACCAACTGGCCTGGAGAAGTCGGCCGCTTGCATGGTTCCATCGCTGAGTGAGATTTCACCCACCGAGTTGGCCAGTGAGACTGACTAACTAAGTCAGTCAGCCAGTCAGCACTTGACTTGCTTGTGTGCTTGCCAATGCTTGCAAGTGACTGAGCTCGCTTGTTGTGTGGAGAAATAATGGCGATGGAGAAATAAGGAAGCCAAGGAGAAGGAGAAGCAGAGGACGAAGACGAAACGAAATGATAATCAAATCAAATGGGCCTTGGCCGTCTCATTGCGGCGCTCTTCCTAAGCCCTAAGCTTCCCGAAAGAAGTAGCTCAAGTAGCTTGATTAATTGCCAAGCGTAATTGAAACTACCACTTCTCTGCTTCTCTGCTTCTCTGCTTCTGTGCTTGTCCCTTCCACTTTGGGCGACCATTTGACATTATAAAAGTGGGCATTGTTGTTGTTGCTTCTTCTTCTTCTTCTTCTGTTTGTGGCCAAACAGTTGGCCTCTGCATTGCTTGGTCCATTTCGGGACGACAAAAGCGGCCATTTGCAACCATTTGCAGCCCACAAATGTCTGCCTCTCTTTCGCTCTCTCCATTTAGCTCGTAAAAAGTCCATCTTCTGTCTCCCAACGTTCGGGCCTCTCTCGACTCATCGTTTGAGCACCATGAGAACTGCGACCATTAGAGCTTAGAGCTTGAGAGAGAGAGACTTACAAGACGCCTTATACAGTCTCTGTCTCTTTTTCGCCATCCTTTTCCACACTGTCTCCTGGCCATTTTTTCCCCCATTTTCTCTGTTCTCTATTCTCTGTCGCTGGCCTCTGGTCACTGTTCTGAGTGTTGAACACTCAGAACTCAGAGCACTCTTCTGTGGGACCGATTCTCTGATGATTGAGATGATTGTGCGCTCAAACGTGGACACAAAAGTGACAGCAAAAAGCCAAAATGGAACCCAAACTGAAAATGACAAGCGAGAGCGAGAGATGACAAGCTCGCTGATTCTCGCACTCCAATCAGAATAGACGATTCAAAACGGTCAAAACGGTCAAAACGTTCAGAATGTCAAAGAAAAAAACAGATATCGAACACCTGTTGCGTGTTTCCTTGTGCAGCGGCCAGTTGGCGCCACTTGTTTGTGGCCGCCACACTCTGAGTGAGGTGCCATCTGTTGCGCATGCGTCCTGCTTGCAGACTGTCCCACTGGTCAGCCTGCAAACTGGACTGCTCACTCTCAGCTGTTGGCCATTAGGTCTCGCGAGCTTGTTGTTGTTGTTGTTCGTGTTCATGATGCTCATTTGCTCAGTCGGAAAAATGTTCCAACGCCAACAAACAAGACGAACGCTTCTCACATTTGCCTCCAAATGACGCCCATCTGCAACGGACTCACTTCCGCTGGCCAACAACAACAACAACAAAGAGGCGAGTTTGTGATTTGCATTCGAACAATTGTGTGCAGTTTGTTGTTGAGAAGTGACCAAAAGCGAGAGAGAAACGACTAGCCAAAAAGACCAGCCAAAACGACTAGCCAGAGTGGAAAAGTGCAGTTCTCATGACAGGCCAATTTGGGCAAAAAAATTCGAAATCTTGAAGTGATGTGCTGGTTCCAGAAAGTTGGTTCCACAAGCGACAGATCGAGAGACAAGTCTTCTAGAGACTAGCAGCTATGGCCAGCTCGAAGGTGGGCCAGCAAAAGGCGCTTCCGGCGCCATTTGAGGGCCACCAAAGGTGCAAAAGTCGAGCGAGTTTGGGCCAAAAAGAGAACAGACAAAAGCTTAGCCAAAAGCTCAATGATAACAAGAAGAGTCCAGCCGCTTTTCATTGTCAAGCAACGAACGTCAGTCACACTTACAATGCAATCAAATTAACCAATTACTATTCCAACCTGCTGGAACAACAATCGCAAACCACCTTAGGCGAAACGTGGCGAGCTCAACAGTTGGCCTATCAGATTCCGCATCAAGATATCAAGTTGCTGGCAGCCCCCAAGCAGCATCAGAATGGTGCCTCCTCGGCCGAGCTGACATGCGAGCCCAATGGAAGCGGCCAGAGTCAAGAGAGGCTACTCTTGACTAGCTCGAACCAGCAGAAGAGCAATCCAGCGGCCAGCTTGTCGTCAAGCTCGCCAAGCGGCGCAATGGCAACAAGTGTCGAGGAGGAAATCGAGTTCATTAGAAGTCAGAGGAGAATGGCCTCACAATTTAGGGCCTCGCTGTACTACCTGAACCCAACGGGCAACTGTGGCTCGCAGCAAGCGGCAAGCTCAAGCGTGGCCAACAGTCAGATTGGGTCGCCAAACAGGCAACCGCAGTGTTTTAAGGCAAGTATTTGGTTTGGGAGAGTGTTTATTTCCATTATTCTTCTCAGAGAGTTCCTTTCGGAGATTTCCTGTCTGAGATTTCCCAAACCTAAACTGTGCACTTTGGACTGAGACTGAGCCTGAGCCTGAGAGGCAAACGAAAAAGTTTTAACGAAAAAGTTTTAACAGAAAAGTTTTAACAGAAAAGTTTAAGCAGAAAAGTTTTAGGAAAAAAGTTTTGACAAAAAAGGTGCAAAGAGAGACTCTTTTGATGGCTCTTTCTCGGTCTTCTTTCGCCGTTCTCGGATGGCCAAGTGGCCCCCGCGAGCTCAGTGATTAGGAGAAGGTCCGAAAAGAAGCGGAAAAAGCCAAGACAAACTTCTAACATGCTCTCTTCGCTTTCGGCCGAACGGCAAACCAAAACAACACACTTTGGTGTCAAAACAAACAACACTTTCCATCGCATTTGATGGAAAACGCCAACCAATCTGGCGGACAACTGTTGGCCCCCAATGCGAATGGTGTTTGCAAAATGTTGACTTCACTAAACATGGAAAATCTTGTGCACAATTTGGAAAATCTTGCCTGAAAATTGGACGGCCCAAAATGGAACGACAACAAACAAATCAATATTGCTTCGAGCAGTGCAAGAAACGCGTCGACTTTGGGACCACTTGCGTCCGAGTTGACAACCTGCAACTGGGCGCAGCTCAGCTCGCGGACGCCAAAAGCAGAAGAAGAGAGAAAACAAATGCAGACAGCTCTTCCTCGCTTGCATCCTGCTCGCTTTTGCCAACACTCAACAAAAAGCCGCCAACCAATAATATTAATCTTCATGGCGCCAATGGTAAACAAGAAGAAGAGGCCGTTGGTGCGCCACTTAGAGAAGAGCAGCCAAACAAGGCGTCTAGTCAGAACGTGAGTGAGCAGGAGAACAAGCAGCTTCAAGCGGCCGATGCTGAGAAGGTGTTCTCGAAGGAGCAGCAACAAAATAGTCACCATGACGAAATAACGGTCTTCTCTAACCAGTGCAAAAGCAACAGTCCCAATTGCGACAAACTCGCCCAAAGTCAGTCCTCCGAAGAGAAGGGCTGCTCGGCAGACGAAGGTCTGGGCAGCAGCGGCGCCTCCTCCTCCTGCTCGGCCTCCTCGAGCTCAAGCTCAAGCTCTTCGAGCTCAAGCTCAAGCTCCAGCGGACAGTCCTCGGCGGCCGGAAGTCACTGCGACGACCGGGAAACGCCGCCCCACTTGGCCCCTCTGGGCGTGCTGGAGGAGCAGCAGTGCGAGGGCGAGGCTAAGGTTGAGGCGTCGCTAGAGCTTAGGGGCGGCGAGCGCGCGAGCTCAACAAGTGTCTGTGATAGAGGAAAGCTTTTGGGCGAGAAGACCAACTCGGAGTGTTCGGTGTTCTTCCACTTGGACTGCTTCAACTGTTGCACCTGCAGCCAAGTGCTGGTGGACTTGCGTGCGCTCATTTATGTCAACAACAGTGGACACGAGTTGCCGCAGAGTGTCTGCCGCAGGGAGACTCTTGAGCAGCCGAGCGGCCCCAGACAGTGCTCGCTGATGGGCGAGCAGACGCGGCCCAAGCTCAGGGCGGCCAAGAGTGTGGCTGGCAGCAAAGCGCAAGACTGCGAGTACGTGAACCTGCCCACTGGGCAGGAGAAGCTGAAGGAAGCTAGAGGAGAAGCTGAAGAAGAAGAAGAAGAAGCAGAAAATGTTGGCCGGCGAGGCAATTGTTTGCAGAGTGGATGCAAAATAAAAGAAGACGAGCAGAGTGAAGAAGTGACAGAAGAAGTGGACCATGATGAGAGACTGGACACAGTCGAAGCAGAAGCAGAAGCAGAAGCAGAGGTGGCAAAGCAGAAGAGTTGCCTTAGCTTAGATGGAACGCAGATTAGTCTCTACTGTCACCGGCATTTTGTGGAGTTGTTCAAGCCGCGCTGTCAGCAGTGCGATTGTTTGATCCTCGACGAGGAGTGCACCGAGGCAGAGGGTAAGTAGAGCAGATCGAGATCGAAATTTGCAGAGTCTGGAAAGTCTGGACATTTTGGACATTTTGGACTTTCTGGACTCTCAGATTTTGAGAGAAATTTTCCCGCTTCGTCTCGGCTCGACATGCGAGCTTTAAGACTTGCAACTGTAGCAACTGTGAATCCTCCAAGAGAAAGAGACAGTCTTTCGTTTTCTCTCAAATCTCGACCCTCATCCAGCTTGACGGGCCAATTGGCGAGCGGCGGAAAGAGCTCAGCGAGCGAGAGAGGAGCTTGCGGCCGATTCGTGTCGCTGACTGTTGGCGAGCGTCGAATCGCATGTTGCCTCTTTCCAGCAATTGGCTTGTGGCTATTCTGTCTGTGCAGTTTCCTTCTTTCTTCCAGTTTGCCTGCAAACTGGACACAGAATTTTCTGGGAGAAAAACAAACAAACCAAAGCGGAATTGAGCTGAGCTTCCGAGCTGAGCTTTCGAGATGAGCTGAGCGCTGCGAGAAGCCGACGAGAAGCCGCGTTGAAAATTGGCCAAGCTGCTCCATGCTCGTCCCACGCTGATGATTGGATTTGGCCTCCACTTCTTTGGGCACTTCTTTGGGCACTTCTTCGAGCGCCACAGGGCAGCATTTCTCTGAAAAGTAGCTTCTCAGCTCTCAGCGCTTGTTGCTCGCGCCAGATTAGCCCACACGAGCACCACTGACTGTCTGCCTCTTCGCCACTTCTTCCACTTCCACTTCCACTGCCACGCTCGAGCACTTGGGCCAGACATGCGGGCCGAGTGGCGCCAAAAAGGCGCCTCCAGAGCGCTAATTTACAATTTGGCCTCTGGAAGCCACCGACTGGCAGCAGCCAGACAACTCGCCGACAACAGTCTCTGGCAATGCTGGCTGCCTCGGTTTCCGGTTGGGCGCCGGTGCAACTTTGGTTGCCAGTTGGGCGCTCAGTGAAGTTGGCTTTGAATTGTCGTCTGGAGATAAGTTAGAAAAGGAGCAGTTTTTATTCTTTTCCGTCCACTTTTCTCCGCTCGGCCAGGCAAAGGCGAGCTTAGGAGAGCTGAGAGCTGAGAGGAAGAGAGACGGTCCGTCTCTCTGGACCCTGAGCTGCAATGGGCCAGCGAGCAGGCACTACAGTTGCAACTGGAATTGGAATTGGCGGCCAGGAATTGGTGGGGGAGAAAGAGAATTTTTCCACAACACCACTTGGTCTCCAAATTTGCTCCTTTGTGTAAGCGCATTTCCATTTTACGACCACCATTAAGAATTAACGCCAACAACATGGCGACGAGCAAGTGGCTCGTACACTAGCTTCAAACTAGAGCCAACCAGCAGCAGCAAAGAGGCGGCCCAAGTGCAGCAAAAGTGCAGCTAAGGAGCGGCAAGACGAGCTTCCTCACGCTCTGTTTTTCTCGCTCCACTCAAGCTGGAGCTGTGCACTTTGCACAACAGACAGACAGTCAGAAGAACACGCTCTCAGACACACAGGCTGGTCCGTCTGGAAGCGGCGCACTTGTTGCTGTTGTTGTTTCTCTTCTGCCGCTGCTTCGCTTGCCTCTTTTGCCTCACTTGGCTCGCTTGCCTCAGTTGCCGTTGTCTCAAATGGGACGAAGCTGCCAGGTGAGCTTAAAGAGCTCACGATTCTCGACGCGATTTTGCAGCGAGCGAGCGAGCGAGAAAGCGGCGCCAACAAAAGTGAGAGATGAGCACACAGCCAGACCTGCAGTGGTGCCTTGCACTTGTTGCTGCCTTGTTCTCTGCCACTTCCACTTCCACTTGTCTCTCTCTCTCTGTTTCTACTTCTCGCCTCGAGCTCCAACTCGAGCTGCTTCTCGCCTCAAGCTGAAGCTGAAGCAGCTCCAAGCACAAGCCAAAAGCCCAAGCTAAAAGCGAGAGACCAATTGGATTCAGTGGAAATGCGCCCCAATCTGCTGATTGGATTCCTTCACGCCCGCCCGCTCAAAGGGCTTAAGCGGCGGCTTAGGACAAAGCGCAGTGGTAAACTTTGTGTTCTCATTCATATCTTCAAAACTCTTCACATTCGTCATCGTCTCCAGTCTCTAGTGTTTGTAGTTGTCTGCAGTTTTCCCTTTCCAGTTTGCGAACTTTCCAAGCTTTCCAGCCCTAAGTTTTCGCCTTTCGCCTCTCAGCTTTCCGGCTTTGCAGCTTTCCAGCTCGGGTCTTGAATCTGAAATCGCCGCTCCAGCTAGTCTCTGGAGCTAGTCTCTAGAGCTAGTCTCTCTGCCAGAGACTGGAGCTAGTCTCTGGTCGTGCCGCTTCGCATGGACCAAGCCAAGACAAGCCTCCAGTTTGGCTCCTCCAGTTTCAGCCCAACAACTAACACCTCCACTTGGGCCGCCTAAGAAGAGTCCATTTGAGGGATGAGCGCCCCAAATGCTGCCTCAAAGGCTGCCTCAAAGGCTGTCTCAAAGGCTGTCTCAAATGCCGGCCACTCCAACTGGCCAGACACACTGTTTTGGCGGCCGGCGTTGCTAATTGAACTTTTCTCTCTCCGTTTTCTCTTCTTCCAGCTCGAGAGGCGTAAGATGCAGCACAAGATGCAGTTCTTGTGATGAACCTCAAGAGGAGCAAAAGGGAAAAATCGGAGAAATTTATTCTATTTTCTTTGCCTCACTCTTGGAAAAGCGGAAATTTCACCCACTTTTGCTCGCTCGCCAGCTTGCCAGCCGCCACTTGGACACAATTTGAGCTTATTATCGTCATTTCAGGCTCATTTGAGGCCTCTTCTTGCCCCCACTTGTGGCTGGCCACAAGTGTCTCTCTGCCTTGTTGCGCCCCAAACGAGAGTGCCCCAGTTGCATCAGTCCACTGCAGCGGCGCTCACCCTAAGCTCGACCTAAGGAATCCGAGAGACTGAACGCCAAGCAGTGGCCAAGCTGCTCCACTGGGCCACCAAGCTGCTCCTCTGGGCCGCCTTCTGGCCCTTAGGGACAAGCCCCAATCACAAATTTGCCCTCCTCTCTGGCGGTGGTAATTCAATTCCTTTCCACTGCCTTTTCTGGACGCCAAAAGCAGCGGAAAGTCCACTTTGATTGATCAGATTTTCGCCTCCAATGCATGGCGCTCGCTCAATCTTGGCCCGCTCAATCTTGGGCGCAATCTCCAGCCAAGATTCAGCTAGTCTCTGCCGGCCGCTTGGCCAGCAGAGAGTGTGTCTGTCTGTCGTTCAGCATCACCAAGCAGTCCAGTGCAAAGTTGCAGCAAACTGCAAGCAAGTCTTGCCGCCCATTCAATTGGTCAATCGCTGGAGAGACGCGCCCACTTTTTCGTCTCGGCTGCCAGTCACTGTGTCTCGCTCAGTCTCTCTCTCTCTCTCTTAGTCTCGCCTACTCTTTGCGGCTCATCACGAGAGGGCGGCCATTGCAGAATTGCACTTTTCTCATTCTCTTTCCTCTCATTTCCAGCTCTCCAAATCAGTCCAGCTTGTCGCTCGCAAACAGTTCGAGCTCGAGAAAGCCTCAAGCCACTTCTGCTCGAGGCTGGCTCGTCACATCCTTTCGAGCCAGAAAGCAGAAAGCAGAAAGCAGCCAGAGAGAGAAAGTTGAATTGGGAGCAAGTTTGGGTTGCAACTGGCCGGCTTTCTGTGCATTCTGAAACCTCAATCGTTCGTCCATCAGCGAGCGCACCTCTGGCACGCATTTGTTTGTGTTTCCCTTAGGATTTCCTTCAGAACTGGACGAGCCACATACAGTCTGCGGCTCGTCCAGTTCGGTGGGCGCAATTCGCGTGGTGCTGAAAAAGGGAGCGCACAATTATTTCCATCTTTCCATCTTTCAGCTTCTTCCACGCACTTCCCTTGACGCACTTCCACCTCATTGGACAGGCAAGCTGTCCAATGAACTGCAGCCACACTGCTCCCAGTCTGCAGAACTCTCCACCTTCCAATTCTGCCCAATCTGGACACTCTCTAGACACTCTCTGGCACAGCTCGGCCCACCACTGCTGCTCCTCCTCCATTGCCGCCGGTGATCCCGAGCGAACGAATTTCGAATTTGGATTGCGAGCTGCAAACTGGAAACTCGGCCAACACTTGCAAGACACTTGCCAAGCTTGTGTCTAGCAAGCGAGCGTCTTGCAACAGTCCTGAGCTCTGTTTGCATTGTTGCTCGTCTCTTGTTGTTATCGTGCCCACCGAATCAGCCAACTGGCCTTCCAACTGGCCACCTTCTTCCACGCTCTTCTCTGAGCTCAGTTCTCCATTGGAGTTTCCTTTTTTCTCGATCATTCCAATTCGCCAAATCCAATTGCAAATCCAATTCAAATTCCATTCGAATTCCACTCCAAAAGGAAGCCACACAGTCTCCTTTCAATTGCCACCCTCTGCAATCTGTTCACCTAGACTCGCCCAATAGCGCAAAAATGGGTCCACGCGCGCCCACAGCTTAGGGCCGCCCGCTCGACCAGTCTATACAGTCTAGCCAGTCTAGGTAGTCTGAGCGACCACCGAGCAAGGCGAGCTCGCCCGCGCGGACAGTGAGCCTTGGGTGCAGACTAGGAATGGGCGCCCACTAAACAGAGTGTCGTGCGCCGGCGGTTAGTGTCAGTCTGCCTTAGGTGCATTGTGCACTGGGTGAGCTGGTCTGCGTGCGGCCAACTTGCGGCCGGCCAACAACAATAATGCACCATCAGCGAGCAGCATTGTTGAGCAAACGAGCAATGCAATAAACAGACTCGCTCAGCTCGAGACACCTAAGCTCCAATTGGGCAGCCCAACTCGACCAGCGCCGGAACTAAAGAGCAGCCAGCCAGCCAAGCTAAACAGATGGAACGAGCAGATCGAACGGCCGAGTAGTGTCCAAATTACTCGTTAGGCACGCTGCATGGTCGCCCAAAGCTCTCATTGTGGTTCCCATTTGGCGTTGGCCAAGCGAGAAGTCCACTTCGCACTGTTGCTGGACACTGTTTGGCTGACACAAAGGCGCCCACCACAGTGTCTAGTCTGCGACCAGGGCCAGACGCAGAGTGGGTCTGCTGGCTGCAAAGTGGAGCCAAAAGGGAGGCCAAATGATGGAAGCTCACTGTCCATTTGGCTTATCATTTCGGCGGCAACAAAATGGCAACTCTTTTTTTTCTTCTTTTTCTCTTCCTTCTTCTCGCTTCTTTTGCCTCCTTTTTCCACTAATTTCAGGCCCCGATTGTGCAGCAATGGCACAGGAATGGCGCAGCAATGGCGCACGAATGGCGCACTCACTCGAGTGTGTAATGCGCGCCCATTGCAGCCGAGCTGCAGTTGTTGGGCCGCAGACTGTCTGGCAGGCAGGCAGGCCAACAAGAGACAAGAGACAAGAGACAACAGATAACAGCGAGCAACAACTGGGCCCATTTTGGCCACTCTGATTGCATGGAGGCGCGCAGGCAAGCGAAACAGGCGACCACTGTTGCAGCAGTTGACTCTCAAGTTGACCCTCTCGGCTCGTTTGCGGCCCAAAGTGGTGCGCCACTGGAGGCTAAGTATTAATAGTCAGCCCCACTGACTGTTGCCGGCCGACTAAGGCACACACACAACAAGGCGCCTAAGAATACGCCGCAGACTGCCTCTGCAAGTGCACCAAGTGGCCGCTGAGTGTCTCGAGCGCAACAGGCCAGTGGCTCGTAAATCATGGACGCGCAGACAGGCCCAGCTTGGTTTGTGCGCTCCAACTTGAGGGCCAACTTGAGGGCGAAATTCCGGAGCATTAGGAGCCAAAAAGGGAGGCAAAGAAGCTCTGCCAGAGCTGGACGAAAAGGGGCGCCAAGTTGCCGGCGCGCAATGATTCGGGCCTCGATTATCACTGCCAGTCGATGGGCCAAATGCCGAGTGGCGCGCCTTCTTCTTTCTTTTCCGGCGGGCAGTTGCGCGGCGCTCAACAAGCTTAGAGTCGGACTTTTGGATTGGCCTTAGGGAGTGGGCCTTGCAGTTTGGCTGAGCGGCAAAGTGGCCGCGCGAGTAAATCACGACTTTCCAGTAAAGGGCCGCTCATCGGTTGGAATTTGGCCGCCCTTGCAGACTGGCACTTGTTGCTCCAGTGCAAAAATGGGATCTGCTCGAGAGTGTTGCACTGGCGCCTGGTTGGCGGCGGACAGAGACTGGCAGCCAGAGACCTGCACTGGCCGGTCGTGCAGGAGGCGCAGCTAAGGAGCGGCGAGAAAGGCCCTCAGTTTTGCAGTGTTTGAAGCACACTCTTGCAGGACTGTCTCGAGCACAGACTAGAGAAGATTGGGGGCCGAATTGGCGGCCTTTTTCCAGCTGGAAGGGCACTTCTTTTCCAGCAAAAGGGGCAAGGAAAACGAGGGTCCAAAAGTGGGCAGAGTCTTGAGTGAGCCGAATGAATGGCCCTCTTTTGCAACGGCGGACAAGCAGCCGACGAGCGAGATGGAGAGACAAAACAAGCACACACACCTCTGTCTCACTTCGCGGCGCTTCTTCCGGCCGGCCCTCACTTCTCGCTTGATGTTTCTCGCTTCTCCTCTCTCTCTCCTTTCGCGCTTTCTCGCCCGCCGCTCAGCCAAACACGGCCGCCATCATCATTATCATTATCATAATGATCAATTATTGCAAAAGCTCCGCCTTAGCTGGCTGGCTGGCCAGTGTCTCGGCGTGGCGGCATTCTGCTGCAAGCGAGCAACACAAGCTCACGAACGAACGAGCTTGTGTTCCGCCGACAACATTCTCTCTCTCTCTCTCGTGCAACTTCCTCGGGCCAGTAGTTCACTAGTTGTTGTTGTTCTTCTTCTTTCTGGCTGATTTCGCATTTGTAGTCCAACACATTGGGCAAAAACACACAAAATGTTGGCCAACATTTTCCTCCAAACGCATCTTGCGCGTCTTTCCAAGGGGCTGGCCAGCTAGCCTCTAGGCCGAGCAGCTTCTTCTTAGCCAAGCTAGCCTTTTGGCCAGGCAACCGATTGGCTAGCAGTGTCTGGAGGCCGAACAGCCAAACAGCCAAACAGCTTAGAGGCAGTGCTAATGTTTCTTGGCCGCGGGCAATATGCGACCAGAGTTGGCGGACCCAAATTTTTCGGCCAAATTTTTCAAGCCAAACTTTTTCAAGCCAAACTTTTGCAGCCAAATTCTGCCAGCCAAACATTACAGCCAAGCCCCCAAGTGAATTCCTGCTGAACTTCTCCATCTCCAAATATAAATCCCAATCTCAATCTTCTTCTCCTTCTCGCCAACGAGCAACCAACGCCGGCAACCAACGCCAAGCCAGTCTGTTTCCGGCCCTGCTCGGGCGGCCCAGAATTGGCGCCAAACGAGAGCCACGCAACAGACAGTCTGCCGCCGAGTGGGCAGTCTGCTGCATGTTAGGCATACCTTATGGCATATAGCTAACATGCGGCAGACTTGCACTGGAGGTATGCACTTGCATTGTATTTGGGCTGTGTGCCTCTTAGCTTGCAGCGTGTCCTTTACAAAGATTGATTCTCTGAGCCAAATGGACGCTTAGCTTGGAGAAGTGCCAGTGGAAAGTGCGCCCCAGTGGAGGTTTTCTCTCTTCTTCTTTGCATATTTCGTCTATTTATTTGCATTATTTGCACTCCTCGCAACTGACGCTCGATTTTTTAGCCTTTTTGAGCCTTTTTTACCTCATTTTTGCTCCATCCTGTCCGCTCCTTCTTGCTCGCTCTTAGCTCTTAGCTCTCAGCTCTCAGCTCTTGTCTGTTGGCTTCGTCTTGTACTTGTTGTTGTTCTTGTTCCTGTTGTGTGTGGCCGAAAAAGCGCCAAGAAGACGAGAAACGAAAAGGAGAAGGAGAAGACTCCTTTCGAGCGAGCAGCCAAACTGGAACCATGTTCGAAGACTAACCAAAGCCCCAAAAACATTCTCACGCCCAATTATCGCCCAATATTCTTTGGACCATTTGTGTGGCTCGTTCACCGTCTGGTTGGCCAAACCATTGCAAACATTATCGCATTCCGACAATTGTCTGCTCAATTGCTCACTCCAATGCGCCATGCCTATGGATCGATGTCCCGAACTTGCGACCACCTTTCTCTTGGCGCAAAACAACGCTCAATGATGTGGTGTTTGAACAAAAACAAACAAACAAACAAAAACAGGCAAAGTGTGGCACATCAAACACTTTTGCTGCCAGGAGTGCAAAGTGCCGCTCGGAGGCCACCAGTACATCATTGTGGACCAGCAGCAGACTGGCCTTTCAGCTGGACTTTCAGCTGGAGGAACTGACTCCAATGGACAGCAAACTAGTCAGAAGGCGGCCAATGACAAGGATAATAAGGATAAATATAAGGACAATAAGGATAAGAATAAGGACAAGCAGCAGCAGCCCTACTGTCTGGCCTGTTTCGACCGGCTTTTCGGCGAAACTTGCGACACTTGCGCCAAGCTGATCACCTGCGACTCGGGCGCCATCCAGCACGGCCAGAGGAGCTGGCACGCGTCCGAACACTGTTTCAAGTGCCACCACTGCGCCAAGTCGCTTTTGGGCGCCCCCTTTCTGCCCAGCCAAGTGGACGGGCGCATCTACTGTTCGCTCGTCTGCTCCGAGTTGCGTCTCATGGGCGACGGAAGTTCCCTTCTGAGCAGCAGCAAGGCCGAGCTGGCGAGTGGGCCCCTTTTGGAGGCCCACAAGCAACAGTTGGTAGCTCGCGAGCAACAGTTAGCGGACAACAAGCAACAGTCACCAGCCACACAGCAGCACCGGAAGAGTGTCCAGCGCACTTCCGTCCAGCAGCAGCAGCAGCAGAGACTGCAGGCCGCCAACTACATCAACCTGGACTCGTGCGTGCTCTCCTTGGCGGCCGGCCAAACGTCGACTGGCCACCGGAAGCAGCAGCAGCAACAGTTGCAGCTCCAGCAGCAGCAGCAGCAGTTGCGTTTGCAGCAGCCCCTCGTTGCTGGGGGCCAGTCGAGCGGGCCCAACTCGAAGCAGAGTTTCCAGTGCTCGCCGGTGGCCTCGCTCATCTCCAACGAGGGCACCATGAGCGACCACAGCAGCGCCACCTCGAGCGGCGTGAGCAGCTCCACGCCGCTGGTGCCCTCTAACTGCGCGGCCGACAAGCACTGGCCAGCTGTTACCACAAGCAGTCTCGACGGGCGCCCCTCAAGCTCGTCCAGCCACAGCCACAGCCACAGCCACAGCCACAGCCATGGTCTCGGCCAGCGCGCCCAGACCACTGGCCAGCGCGCCAACCAAGCTCGCCAGCCCATCAGCTCGGCGGTGGCCACGCTGGAGCGCCGGCGGCGCGTCCAGCCGATCACCGAGCTCTCCGTGCTCGAGCTGATGAGCGACGCCGAGCAGGAGCTGCACTCAGAGCGGCCCTCTGCTCTGCCCGACGGCTTCGAGCGCCTCGTCAGCCAGTTCGCCAAGGAGCGCCACAAGTGGAGCGCGAGCGGCGCCCCAACGAGGCCCACCATTGCAGGCTCAAATGCGGCAACAACTGCAGACTCAAATGCGGGCACACCCAAGCCGCCGGCCGCCCGCAAGCAGCCGGGCTCCTTCTTCTCGGAGCTCGCCCAGCGACTTCCGGCGCGCGCCCGCGCCCAAATGGCCTCGGCGGCGGCGGCCAGTCCTCAGCGGCAGCAGCAAGTGCATCAAGTGCATCCAGAGGAGCAGCAACAGAAGCAGCAGCTCGAGCAGCTGGGCCTCGCTCTTCCACTGGAACAGACGCCCCTCGACACGAACGGCCTGCCGCTGGTGGACGAGCTTCCGGCGGGCACTCAGCTGGAGCGCGTCGAGCAGCAGTCGCAGTCACAGTTGCAGTTGGAGGTCCAGCAGCAGTCTCAGTTGCAGCCACAGACTGAGGCTGAGGCTGAGAGGAGACAGACGCGCCTCGTCACCGACCACTACTCGACGGTGAACAAGGCCGCCAAGCGCAACGGGCGGCTCGCTCAGCAGCAGCAGCAGTTGGCGCAAACAGGGCAGCAGCCAGCCCAAGCAGGCCAGTCGATGAAGTCGATGCAGCAACAGGTGGTTGGTGAGCGGCAGACTGGCTCTGACAATTCCTGCAAATTGCGCGACTTTTTCGCCATCACCTCGCCCCTTTTGGGCTGCGAGACGGACGCGCTGGACTGCGCAACGCTTTCCAGACAGGAACCAAGCGCCAAACAGGAAGCGCCGCCCGCAAGACTGGCCTCCCTGCACGCCCCAAGCGAGTCGGACGCGTCGGCCCACTCGGCGAGCTTGAGTGCAGCAATGGCGGCTTGTGGGGGCCAGAGGCCGCTCACTCGGCCCGCAAAATCGGTCTCCTTCGACCCGAGCGTCAAGGACTCGCCCAGCAGCGCGTCCAGTCTGAGCAGAGCGGCGGCCAGCGGCCTCAAGTCGGCCCTCAAGTCAGCCAGCAACCAGCTGAGCGTCAGTAGTAGTAGTCCCTGGCTGAGCTACGAGCCGTCTCAGCAGCATCAAAATCAGCAGCAGCAGCAAGTAGTGGCCAGCTCGGCCTTCTCGAGCGCCACCATGCCCGCCTCGTTCGCCGCCCAGCTCAGGGCGGCCGCCGCCGCCCAGCCCGCCGCCTACAGCGCCCACTACGACGAGCAGGGCCGCCGCGTCAAGCTCTCCACGCTGGTCACTCTCCAGCAGCAGCAGCAGCAGCAGCAGGGCGCGGCCGCTTCCGGCGGAAGCGAGTTCAGCTCAGTTGCTCAGCTGATGGCCGAGCAGGCCTTGGTGGCGGACGGGTGTCTGTCTTCGGTGCAGCTGCGGAGTCAGATGCACAGTCAAATGCAGGCCCAAGTGCAGCAGCAGCAGCAGCAGCCGCAGACTAGCCTCGGCGAGCTGTTCAGCAGCGGCGGCCGCCGCAAGCAGCGCGAGCAACTCCACCAGCAACAACTGCTCGCCATCCAAACGCAGCCCACCGCCTCCAGCGGCCTCCTCGTGGGCCAGCCGCAGCTTCCGGTTATGGCGCCAGACTCGAGGACCATGCGCCAAGAGCAGCTGTTCGTGCAGCCGCTCGAGGGGGCCCAGTCGACGGCGTTGAACTCGCGGGCGAGTCGCCGGCGCCAGTTGCGCGCCCACTCCACCTCGGAGCTCGTTTCCGGCCGCGCCGCCGGAAGCAGAGCTGCGGGCGGCCGTCGGTTGGCGCGCGCGAGGGGCTGCTCGACGCGCGCATCTTCCAGCAGAAGTGGGCGCAGTCGGACGGCCGAGCAGTGCGCGTGCCGAGCTTGCCGCCAGAGCGCCAGACTGCACCAGCACTGCGCCCTGTCCGACCGCGAAGACCAGGACCCCTTCGAGTCGTCGCCCTCGCGCTGCTCAACCTGCTCCTCCTCCTCCTCCTCCTCCTCCTGCTCGTCCTCCTCCACTTCCGCCTCAAACTCCAACTCAAACTCCTCAGCCGCCTCCTCAAGCTCCTACGACTCGTACACTGGCTCCTCCGGCGAGCTCGACTACGACGAGCCGCGCCACTTCCGGCGCCACAGCCGAAACCAAAACCGGAACAGAAACAGGAACAGAAACCGCCACTTCCGCCAGCAATCGAGCGACGAGCCAGACAGCTGCTCGGACGAGCGCGAGCTCTCCACCTCCAGCAGCGACTCCTCGCTCGCCTCTCCAGGCCGCTCCAGATCCTCGTCGGCGAGCTCGTGCTCGTCCAGCGAGCTCGACCAGCAGGCTGCACGTGCACCTGCGCGCCGCCGCACCAACCAGCACCGAGCGAGCACCTCTGCTCGCCAGCCGGCCCGCTCGGACGCCAAGGCGCACCGGAAACCCTCCAGAAGGTCGGCCAGTCGCCGCAGCTCGTCCGCGGCCACACACAGCAGGGAGCACCAGCGCCCGAGGTCGCCCAGACGGCCGGCGCGCAAGGCGGCAACGCGCGACCACCGCAAGACCCACAGACACGCCCACTCGCCAGCCAGATCAACCACCTCGAGCCGCCGCAGCCACTCCACCAGCGAGTCCTTCGACGTCCAGCGACTCTCGGCCAGCAGAGACCACCGGCGGCGCCAGCCAAGGAGCGAGCAGGCGGCCCCGAGACAAAGCGTGGCCGCCGCCTCGAGCAGCAAGCTGCCCCCTCAAAGACTCCACCGACGCTCCTCCTCAGTGTCCCACTTGGAGCCCTCGGTGGTTTCCATGCAGCAGGCGATGATGCAGCAGCAGCAGGCAGTCCAGATTGCGCCAAACAGAGACTCTCTAGCGCAGACAAGTGCTGTCACATTCCACCCGCTTTACTACCAACAACAACAACAACAACTTCCGCCCCACCTCAATCACCAGCAGCAGCAGCAGCCAGCCAGACACACTCCAAGGTCAACCAGCTCGCTCGGCAGGGCCAGATCTCCCTCCAGTTTGTCCACTGATTCCAAATCAATGAAGGAGGACAATTGCAGGATTATCTAGACATTAGAGATTACCTTGCTCCCAGTCTCACCTTATTACCAATGAAAGCCTGAACTTGAAGCCAACAGTTTCAAGCATTGTGCTATTGGGCGTCTAGAAAACTCTCTCACTCACACAACTTCACAACTTGGATCTCCTCAACTCAGAAATTATCAGAAGAGTCATTTCACTCAAGGGCTCAATGCAGCTCGCGCCCCAATACATTTAGTTGAATAAAAGGCACAAAATGGAAGCGCCATGCATGGGCCTGCCTGAATGGAACTGCCACAAGGAAATGGTATTCCCCTTTGGCTAAAAAGATTGTTATTTGTTAATTGTTAGCCAAGGAGAAAGACAGAATGCAGGGTAACCAAACAATAAAAGCTGCCATAGAGCTCGCTCCAATTAACCATCTCTCTCCAATTGTTTATTTTTATTGTTATTAGTCTATAGACCATCTCAGGCAACTCTAAGACATTTCCTGCCTCAACCTTCTCCTCCTCTTTCCTTTAATTCCTCTTTCTCAACTTCTCGAATTGCCCACCGTTCTCTTCGCTTATTCTCGCTCGCTGAATAAAGATCGCAGAGGATAAAGATCGTGGCGATAATGAGTGGTCGTCGTGTGAGCAGTTGCGGTGCTTTGTAGCGCCACAACTCCTGAGCTTGCCACAAGTCTCGAGGGCACTCTTGGATTTGGCCCATCGGTTAGAATGAGAGCTAACAGATTAGTTGGAACAGAAAATCCTAGTTACGAGAGACGAGTGTTGAGATAACGTGAGATATATTGGCGATCTGCCGCTCACTAGCTCTGGCTGGCAAACTTTGCCAAGGCGTCCAAGGCAACCCATTCGGCCCATTGAAAGACGGACAAAGCTTTAGCTTAGCCAAGCGCTGTTCTATCTCGTCGAATGGGTCGTTAAACTATTGCTCAATGGGCGACAAAAGTTGGCCAAAAACCATAGAGACTGAGAGTCGAGTTTCAGTTGGAGTTCCAGTCATGGCCACTGGAAGCTTAATGCAAGCTGGTCGGTTCAATTGGGCTTTGAGTTTGGATTTATTTGGAGGCCGAAAGCGAGAGCTTGCGGTTGGTATGCGTCGATGGACTAGGGCGACCAGTGGGAAGCAAGCTTGCCGGATTGCTTCGAGGCCCCTCACATCGCTCAGTCTAGGAGTTGAGCTCATCTGCAAGCGAGACAATCTGTATCTGTAGATGTGACTTGATGACGCAAATGACAGCCCACTTCGGATTGGGATGTCAGGTGGGTACATTTGGTCGGCTCATCTTGCGCGATTCACTCTCCACTTGCTCGCTCTCGCTCTCGCCAAGTCCTTGATAGAATTCATCCTGATCCACGAGATTCGCGGCTAGATGGCTGGTTTTTGTGGCAAAATGATGCATGATTTCAGATGCCAGTTTTGAGCATCTCTGTAGGATAGTTTGGAGGTGAAGGCCGTGGTGAGCGTTTGTGGGCCATTGGGGCGGCTGCTTGTGTGCATTTGGGTGAAAAGATGGGTGGCAGCAATGGACGAAGAAGATAGATTTTTCTGTGACCTCCCCCAACGAGAGAAAGTGTGATAGACTCGACTCGCAGAGGGAAATATGGATCCTGTCACGTCTAGTTTCCAATTTGCAAACGTTTTATGGCTTCGTTCGTTCACAGCCTCGTCGAGTTCTGATGCAGCCAGCAACGAGAATATCACACACGGACCATAGATTGTCACTAACTCTTGATAGACAATCAAGTTATAACACGGCGGGGCTGGGTCCCCAGTCTTGGTAAACGTTTACATGCACTACAAGCTCATCGGAATGAGCCTGCCATCTATATGGTGTGTGGTGTTCTCTCCTTCGCAGTAATCCCAATCGTCATCATCATGTTGATAATTTCCTCCAACTGCATACTTTGAAAGACGATGTCAACACCTTGGGAAAGAGGAGGAATAAAATAATACTGAACCGTTGAAGAGAGTCAAGTTCAAACAGCTAATTGATTGTGTTTTATTTCCAAACCTTTACCAAAATGGACACCATCCAATGTAACATTGGCAAAGGTTTTCATTCGAGGTGGCCTGTTTGATCAGTAGATCTATTTGATTGGGCACATCGAAAGTGATACTTGGATCGAAATCTCTGCCAGTGAGTTTATCACGCACTCTGTTGACGACCGACAGCGCTTTGGAATTCATGGTCTCCGACTGGTGATGGGGATCGTCACATGAGGTAACAGGCTGAGCCGAGGGTGTCGTACCGTTCTGGTTGGGTAGATTAGCCGGTGAAGCCAAACTATTCTGTTGGTCCGAGGAATTTTGGTTCGGTATTGCACTATTTGTGTTGTTGTTTGTAGTTGTGTTTGCAGCAGTCCTATTACGAACTTTCGAGCGCCCATCCACAAGACGCCAGTCTAGGAGTGGATCATAAATGAAAGCCTCCAACACGGCCATAAGACTATCTTTGTTCTTACGCAAAACTTGCATCACCTTTTCGCAGGTCATCCTGTAGGTCCCTTCGATACCTGTCACCTCCATAGCATTGATCAACATCCTGGTCAAACGAAATGGGATCTTTTCAGGATATTTTTCGCGTGTCATGGCTACCTCAAAGCAATCCCCAAAGTCTATGTGCAATATTTTGCCACTGAGCCTATCGAGCATAAGGTTAGATGGATGGCGATCTCCTAGACCGAGTACATAACCAACCATCGACATTGTTGCCAATGAACGTGTGTAGTTTGTTCGCCTCTCGAACCAGACCTCACTATTGGGCGATTTCAGCCACAGTAATCGTGCCAGGTCATCTCCTTGAGTTATGCTCAAAGCGTGCTCGAACACCTCGACCTTTTGCATCAGAGTTAGGTGCTCGTAGTCAGAGGACATTCGCAACATGAGCCTGTGTTCAATATTTAGTACCACTTTTCGCTTCTCTCTATAATCCTTAATCAGAGTATGCAACGTATCACAATGCGGCACCCAACCAATGAGTCCACTATTAGTTGAGAGTGGGATGACAGCGTATCGCTGAATGGTGAGATTGCGTCCACTGGTCTCCGGCTCATTATAGAGCAGTGTGTTGACCAGGCCAAATAGTTGCATAACACGCTCATCTTGGCGCAAATCTTCGTGTCCCTTGAGCAAGAACATGTACTCCTTTCCATCACTTCCCTTGATGCAGAGCTTTCTGGGCCTTTGTTTACTAGTTATGACTTGTAGATTCGATTTCACGCGCTCAATCTTGATTATTGGTTTATGGGGCACGTAACTTCCAGGAACGGCGAGCTCAAGATCGTGACAAACCTCAAGCTTTGGAGAGACGTATTTCAACTCTAAAGATGTTAGCAGAGGCAATTGTTTGGCGATTCTTTTGAAAACCAGATAGTAAAGATCCCAGGCTGAGGTCAGATCGCGTGCGTTGCCAGTCTGTTGGAATGACCTGCATCGGTCATGAGCTTGCTGCAGGTCTCTTCCAAAAGCTTGTTGGAATGACATCTCCTTCAGACTCTGAGCACCTCTGGCGACCATCTGATGCAGTGGCTCCAATATATTGAACATTCCAGTGACATTCTTCTCCCCAAAGTATAGCCGGGATGCCTCTTCTAGTCCCTCGTGCCAAAGCTCATGCCACAATATAGCAACACGGATCAATTCCTCACTCACCAGCAAAGCTTGAGCAACTAGATTGCTACTATGCTCCTTCATGCTATTCATCATTTTAGTAGCTGTTGTGCGCCTGATTGGCACTGTAGACTTAGAGGCAACCGTTAGCGGATAGATCAGAGCCTGAGGATGGTATTTTCCAATATCGGTGAGCAATTCTTGTAGCAAACAATTCACATTCTTTTTCGGTGTATCTATGCGGGCTATTAATTGCGGTATAACTTGTAACCAGGTTTCAATTGGTACAGTTTTCATGCCAATAGCGAATGCCTCGCTCACTTCGTTATCATTTGCATTGTCGAACCAAAGTGTAAGGAGACGTAGAGTATCCTGAAGGGAGTTACCGTTCGACAGAGCGATTGATCTGAAGAATGATCTAATTGCAGGAATAGTATAATGTCGAACATTATGAAAGAGTACCGCCTCATAGCTCATGTATGCGAGAGCGTGCCATGCCTTGTACCAATTCTTGTCATATTCAGTTGCCTTAACGTAATGGTCATAGATCGCTGGTATGGATTTCTCGTTCACTTCCTCTAGAGTCTCCTGCCACTGGCCCAATTTTAAGTAGCATCTGGATAGTAATGTATTAAGATCTGCTTTCTGAGAGTGATGTACCTCTTCAACTCGATTGGACTGCATCATGGATAGTGAGACAGGTGTCTGTGAGTATCCGTTGATGTTCAATGCCAGCGGCGACGATATGTTGGGATTGATGTTGGACATGTTACCAAGGGGACCGGATGTGACACCGGCCAGTCCACTGGCAATGTTCATACGATGGATCGATGTCGGCGACTGGATGTCTGAATTGTGACCTGAGCCAAATCCATTGAAACGAGTGTTTGCAGAAAAGTCGCCTAGGTTGGGGATGTTTGGGCCTGAGGAGAAATGATTGAGTCGTGGTAAGGCTTTCTCTATGAATTGTTGCAACTTCTTGAATGCCTCCTTCTGTTCGCCGCTACGCCACAAGTGTTTGAGATATGCGAAGGTCACTTGAGGATGCTCTAGGGGTATTTCTTCTTTCGATCTTGGGTCACAATTAAGTAGCATGGTGAGCACATTTTGAGATTGCTTCAACCTACAACGACTTTCGCAGTTTCGGCAAATGCTAGCAAATTTGAGCCAGCCTCGCATGTCCTCATGTGGCGATATAACCAATGAGCGAAGTGTCAATATCCTCTGCCAATCCTCAACTATCCTTTGGCATCCCTGTAAGCGCTTCCACCATTTCTCCTTGATCAGTGGGCGCCGGGATTCCATCGTCTTGTACTGGATAACTTCCTCAAGTTCAGATAGCATCATAACCTGAACCATTGCACCATAGGCTCTGTTTTTTCCCTCGTCTGCCATAGCAGTTAGATCAGTGTCTATGTAGCTTCGGGCTTGATCGATGAGCTCGTGCGCAGTATCGAAATTATTCTGGTGAATTTCGAGGACTGCTTGATAACAGGCCGATTCAACGGTATTTTCCCGGATGCACTTTGTAAACCTTTCCATACCGTCCCAACGACGCATTGACCAAGCGGCCGTCGCGGCGGCTCTCGCCACTTCCTGCTGATCTCGTTTCGATAGTTTAGGCCAAGATTCTGTCGCCATCTTATAGAGACTTTCCCACTCCCCAACATGTTCGTAACATCTGAGCAAACCCTTCAGCGAGTCTATGTCGTCGGGTTGTTGCTCGGTCTTCAATTTGTACTCTTTCAGAGCATTATCCCATTCGTGTAGCTTCTCATACCATCTCTCCTTATTGTTCAACTCATAACCATTGTTCTCAGCGTATTTTAAGACACCAGCCGCAGCCTCGGGATGTTGCAATTTTTTGTTTATACTCAACAAATCTTCTAATACTAAAGTCGATTTCGCACCATCAGCCAGAGCTTTGAATTCTTCCTCCTTGTAGTGTAGAGCTTTAGCAAAGGCGCGGCAAGCTTGAGCTCGCCTGGATAAGAGTTGAGGAGGAATTGGCAATGGACCTTTATCGGAGTGCTCCATGAATTCAGTCAAATTCAATAGAGCCTGGGTCACCTCCGGCACGTCTGGTGCATCCAGAGCTGTTTCAACGCTGGAAATCAAATCCTGCTGTTGGACCTCATTCAACTCCGACCAGCAACATAAGAAAGCTGCGTTGAAGAGCTCTCTCGACAAGGGTTCATGTGATTGGGCCAAGGGATTACAAGACCTTAGTGCCAAAGATGGTGATTCCTTGAGCAGATCCAACTCGAAAATCTTCAACCAACTCAACCAATCTTCGCGCGTTGCACATTTGCGTATTCCCCAAGCTCGTTGCAAGTCAGAGGCTTGAAACTTCTTGTTTGCTCCAAATTCAGAAACTTGAATTGGAGCAATCAAACTTGGCACTGGTTTTCTGTTATTGTTTCTCTTGGAGAATACAAGATTATCATCCGTATCATAACTGTACTGGGATCCTTTCAAGATTTTATATTCTATCATTTCGTATCTAGAATGAACTATCTTATTCTTTTTTATGGCTTTTTGAACTAAAGGAATGAATATCTGATAGTTAGATCCCAACTGATAGGCGACAGCACATAGGGTATCCATTGCTGCAGCCCTTATTGGTTCCTTCCCATCGAGAACTCTGACTAGTGGATGTATGATTTTGGCCGCATATTCGGTGAGATCAAGACTTTCTGAAAGGATATGTATCGTTTCCATGGCTGCTATCCGGACACCTTCCGGCTTATCGGTACAACTGAAGCATTCGACTATTGAGGGCAATATGAGATATAAACAATCATCAAGATTATTGCCAAATTGTTGCAGGGCTTTGATTAAGCGCTCTGTAACTACGTATTTTGGAGAGTTGTCGCTTTGAAACACTTTGAGTGCATGGGGAATCAAACGCGGGAGATATACTCTGAATTCGCCTTCCGGGGCCACAACTATCTGCTCCACCAGATTGATGAGGGTAATTTGTAATGTGGGCAACGGGTTTGGTTGAGACCAGGACTCCTTGATTAGCTCGAAGATGACGTCCAAATAATTTCTAATGTTCTGCTTGACAATGGAGACTAGATTACCTAACTGTTGAAAGAAGAACTCCCGATATTTCGACTCAGCATTACGTATAACGCTGATAAATGTCGGCAGAACATGTTGTATATATGGCACACATCTGACACCTAGTCGCATGAAGATGAACGTCACTGCTTGAACCGCAACAGTATAATAATTGGATAATGATTTATCACGCATTATCTTGATGAGTGAAGATAGCGCTATGGCCGGATAAAAGTCGTCATATTGATTGCTAACTAGGAGTTCACTCGCACTTATTTCATGTAATTGGAGTCCGTTACCATCGTCGGAGACACTAGACAGTAGTTCATTAGGTTGGCCTGCCTGTCCCATATTCACCTGATGTTTGTACGGATCAATGGCGCCTAGGAGGCCCAGAGCTCTGATGGCTTTCTTTCTGACCGAGGGTGCTTGCTCTTTGCGAACTAGGTCCAACAGTATGTCCAGTAATTTAGGATGCTTCCAATATGGTTCTATCACGAAGCCTGTGTTCTCAATTAGTTGACCCAAGGTCCAGAGAGCCATGTCTCTCTCACTTTCGGAGCCCGGCTCCTCAACTGTCTTGAGCAATAATACCAATAATTTGTCGACATGAGGCTTTATCTCCTCTCCACTAACTTTCGCCTGAAGTCCGACCGCCTCAAGGACACTTTTAGTCGCGTTGGGGGCGTTGTTCGCATCCTGTAATTGACTGATAAATTCATTTATAACCGGCTCCGTGTAAGCTCTCATGAGCATAGGTGCATGGGCAAATAACTGTCCCAGCATTTTGGCAGCTTGCTCCTTGTTGCGTGGCATACCTGAGTACCTCAATTCGTTGAGGTAATTGAGGAGAATTCTTCTCAAGGACGGCAATATGAAGCCAGGATTAAAACTACTCAATCTGCCAATCAGACATACTGCTAATTCCCTGATTTCAAATACCTCTTCGTTTAGGCAGAGAAAAAGACAGTTTAAATTAGAAACTTGAGCTAAATAGTGATCAAACTTCGGCGATAGTGATTCTAAAACAGCTTTGCGAACTCCCATATCTGTATCCGTGACTGCTGTGACTAGAAGTTTGTGGATCACATCCTGGATTGTATCAATTAACGCTGGATTGTGTTTGTTCTGGTTCCTTATGATGGCGGGTAACAAAATTTGACAACAAGTTTTAACTGACTCTAATCTGATTTCTGTAATTTCGCTCTTGAGATAATGTTCAGAACAATAGGTTGCAAACTGCATGGTAAACATACTATGGAAGTCAAACTTGGCTAATATCTTCAGCGCCAAAGTGATGTTATGTAGGTTTTCGGTTTGGTAGTCGAGGTTGTTCACTGGAGTTTTGTAAGTTGGTGTTTGGCTAACCACTGCCGGGGCTCCCTGACTGGTTTCTGGCAAACCAGGATTCTTGAATGGTTTCTGCATCAATACGATGGAGAGCATATGGAGCAAATGATTGTGTATCTCACGCCTCAATTGCGGTATCTGAATGGATAATTCGAGGAATGCAGATGCCAGAGCCGGACTTAAACCACTCATAGACATCTGATCTAAGAAATCTTGGGATCGAATTTCTGGCTCTATCAAGGGACCGAGAGCTTGTGCAATGAGACTGATACACTCGAATACACAAGGCTCTACATACGTCATGTGTCCACCAGTCTGAACCATTCTGATTTTTCTTTGGCTATCTCTTGAAGGTAGACAATTACGTATCGCCTCCATGATCCTGGGTACGTATGGTTTCAGGTTTCTTCTGAGCGCAGATGCCAACCTACCAATTGCGATGAAGAATTTGGACCGGTCCTTGCTAAATTTGAGACCATTCAGCAGATAATCTATTGTTTCTGCTAGATACTTATCGACGAACTCTTCTGCATTGAAGGCTGCCAACCTAGGTATCAACGTTAGTAGAATATTGATGATGTAAGGGTTTCTAGAGACCCTCTGTTTCATAATTATATCACAGATATGAGTAAACTTATCATTCAACAGTTGTCGACAAGTCGGACTTTCATGAATTGTCAAAGCTAGGGGCGAGGTGTTAAAATTGTTAGGTAGATTGAAATTGGTATCTGATACGTCGGAAAGTTGATGAATATTGTACAAGTGAGTTGCAGGTGTATCACATACTGCGAAGAGCTCATTCAAAACCATTAATGAGCCATGTATACGATCATCTCTTCTTGCCCGATCCTTTTGTGATAGTTGTTGGTTCACCGGTGTTGTTATAGTTGTATTGCCACCCGTTCGATTGTCGTTCATAAGTGAGTCGAAATTTTTTATTGCCTCCCTGTAACAGTGTTCAAACCATTTAGGATTTTGATTTTCCTCCGTCTCACGACTAGCAAGAACAAATAGTGCCGACCTCAAGGCGTCTACACCACATTCTCGAACAGTTGGCTTCTGGTCACATATCGCATTGAATATACACTCAAAAAACTGACTCATATGGGGAACAAAAAATGCCGGTGCAAATCTAGCTAACTCACGTAACCTCAATGCCCCGCAATGTTTCTTGATAGAGTGTCGATCGGTCTGTTCTGTTCTTAGCCACTCCACTGCCCTTCCTACCTCGAAGTCCATGAATTTAGTGGTGAGAGATCCCGAAACTTCGGCTATCTTACCGATGGTGTAGGCTTCAAGTTCCATAACACTGATATCACTGAGCATAGGAGAATCTCTGATGATATTGGCGAATTTCGTACATTGTGTGATTCTGTCGCCAATGTCAAGTTCAATCAATGTTATCATCGCCAGGAGGCCGCCTTTCCTAGCACATGGGTCTTTCTCAGCTCGGAATAGACTGATGATATTCTGATTAGTTTCCTCGATGAAGGATTTAATAAACTCCATGGGTTTACCTTGAACCTCGTTGATGGCATAGTTCCGTAATTGCTGAGCCGCATTTGTACGCTCCTCATCGCGGCTACTTTTCAGTTTCTCCAGGATTGAGTTAAACTTTCTCGACATCCTGGCTTTTTTACTAGTAGGCGCTTATTATCGAATTAAATATATTCTAGCGGATAAAATCATGACCATCGACATCAGCGCCAACTTTGGACACTGGTTTTATTTTTGTTCGCTTGTTCGAAGAGAAAATTTGGCGCTGCTTGTCTTACACGCGCGCGAATGTTAGCGAATGCATGACTCCTGCATGCCATCGAACATGGCGTCTCATTGGAGCCCACAGTGTGAGAGCAGAGGCCAATACGGATCAGTATGCCTAGCGAGTTCTCAGAGGTTAGCGGGGAATCTTAATGGACATCTGATTGAATCGTTCAGATTTTGGTAATTTCGGGAGGAATTTTTCGCTACCTTAGGATAACCTTAGAATGATCTTTAACAAGGGTCGCTAATCCAAGTAGCCGATCGATCAGTATGTCTCGAACCGCACAACTCTACCATGAGCCGCCCTATCGAGGATGCTTTAGCCTTGAAAACCATGCAACGGCCATCACTTCTTCTGATGTCCAGATGGGGAGTCTTCGAGGGCCGAGTACTGTGTGATAGTGACATTGCTGCATTCCATCAGATGGTAACAGACCCTGGCGGCTCCCCTTCTCGTCATGCCTGCTCAGAGCATGACATGGAGACAGGTGTCCTCATCGGCGGGCATCCAACCTGAACTTGTTGCGTTAGACCGCGAACAAGTCTTGTAGAGGCCTGTGGCATTGTTGGGCCCTTTCTCAGAATGGTTGTTGCGAAAGTTGCGCACAAGTGTCCATGAGGAATTTCCACTAGCCTCAGCTGGGCCCGCTCATCGGAATGCCATAGTTATTCCTCATGGCCAGGAATCACAAAGTGCACACGATGAGAGAATCACACAGATGCAGAGGCCACTCACACGCCCGCTGACGACCTGTGAACCAGTGCCATTAGACTAACAATGAGGGACACGCCAGACCCTTCCATGAATTCGCCAGAAAAACCTTTATCTTATTCATAATTACACGATAATATATAATGTCTGATGCCTCCGCTGTTTTTTTAATCACCGAACCATGCCATTGAAGCCATAGAGATCAATAAAATGTATCCGACAGGTAAATCGCTGCGCGCTACCATTTCCAGCAGCCTGTTTTTCATCCATCAGTCACAATTTGGAACAGCATGAACTCATGATAGGATCATCATCTATAGACAAGACAAGATGCCCATTGGTCAGACGCATGCTAGTGCCAACGGTGGTACACAGACAACAATTCCTTGTAATGGGCTGCCGATAGGAATGCCCATGACTACACCAGTAAACACCATCAAACCCCCACTACCCAGCAAGCTTCCACCACCACCTCCTCCACCGCCCAAAGATCTCCGTCCACCCCTCTCAGCACCTCCACCACCGCCCCCTCCTCCGCCACCACCGAGAAATTCGAGCAAGCACCAGGGAAACCAACTCAGTAATAGCCTTAACTCTGTTGGTAGCTCAAGTGGTGTTGTCTGCAATACAAGTAGTGGAATAATATCCAACAATGGACCTTCATCCCTCAGCTCCGTCAATTCTGGTGGAAGTCGTAACGGTCACTTTCAGACATCCAACATTACTCACAATCAACGTAGCGCATTCACTAGACACGGAGATTGCGGTTCTAGATCGAGCTTATCCAGTCATGGATCCTCCTCTTTGCATCACTATCACACTGGACAACATGCAGCAAATAATAATAGGCTCACAGGGGGACATCAAGCGAATGCATTTCAATCATCTAACCATCACGGTCATATCCATTCTAGCCATGTTGCTCACGAACCTGTCTGTCATCAAATACATGACCATGGTACTTGTTGCACTCACTCTACAGTGGCATCACTCCCCAGCAGTAAGTGTCAAATTCCCATTGGATCATCAAGCAATATGACGCTTAGAATTCCCCATATGAACTGTAACGGAAGCAATACAATGCCTTCTTCCAACCATACAACTATAAGCCGGAGCTCATTGTTCCAAAATGATCAGGCAAAGGTGGCTTGTTGTGGTCAGGGCAACTCTCATGATAAGCTACAACATGATGGCTCCAACTTATCGCATCATACTCATCAATATCAGCACCAAAATCTGCACAGCATTCAACTCTCATCAAGTTCTAGTGTTTCTTCATCCTTGCAGCCCGTGGATCAAAAATCTATAATGAACTGCAATGCTAGTGGAAATAATCTTCAAGTTCGTTCTAATAACACAATGATCCAACCAAGTAACAGCGTGCCAATGCAGGGTGGAGTAACTAACTATGATATGGATAACAACAATGCAAGCAACAATGGGAACAAACAACATCCCCACGATTGTGTGCATCATCACCATAATTTTACAAATTTTAACTGTATAAATCACCATCATCATGATCATTCGGCCACCCCTACGACCCTGGCTCAGCAAGCTTCAACTAATATGTGTAGCCCCGGTCACTGCAGTGGCTGCTCACACTCTGAAAGTTCTTTCCATGAAGCCTCGACCATTTCATCAGCCAAGGACGATCGTTCCGTTATGACGCATGACCACGGCTGTCCCAACAACAGAAACAACTTGTTGCATGGTAGCCAAGAGACTCCTTTATGCCTACAACGACAACATCAAGTCGGCAGATGTTTCGACTCTTCATCTGCCATGATTAGTCATGATGCTACGAACATATTAGCATCAACAGCACACGCCCACAATCTAAGTAACAGCAGCACCACAACGCATACAAGCAATGTGGCAGTCAAGCATCAACCACAATTTCATCAGTATAGACCTAATCTATCTCGAGGTAGGAGTAGTTCTTCTCAGCAATACGACACAACTCATTATGGAATATCTAGCGCAGCCAGCACATCATCAGCGACAGCCAGCCAATCAAGTTATCATGTGTCGTTAGGTAATCATGAGGACCACCTATCACCACTCCATCAAGCTTTCGGTCGCAATAATAATGCGGCAATGAACCAACACAACTCCATGGCCACTGGACCTACGCAATTATCTGCAATCGTCAACACGGCAAGATCACAACCAAGATCCCCTTCCCACCAAATGTTCATGAATCATACCCAAATTCATGAGCAAAACCCATCGTTCGGCCAAATCTCAAATGCTAGTGTCCAGCAGCTGCAGCATATGAACAATATCAACCAGCAGCTTCCAGCCATGCGGCCACCCTCGCCTCCACTGCCTCACCCGCCGCCACCTCCACCTCCTCCCCCACCACCATTGTCTCACTCGGCAATGAATTTCCCACCTCACAATCATCCTTTGCCGCCGCTTCCACCGAAGCCAATCTCACCCAATCCATCCTCATGTTCTACCCAGATCACAACTGTATCACCAACTTTGCACCATCAGCCTGTGACTAGGGTCACTTCCCAAGCTGGCGTACAGCATCCTTTGCCCAGCAGCGACATCCCCCCTCCCTTGCCTCCACTGAATCCAGGCTCTAGATTGCAGCCCCAAATTCAGTCTTTGATTTCCAAAGTTCAGAGCCACAACTCGAGCGATGGAAACAATATTTCAAACAATCTGATGAGCGGCAACTGCACTCCTAATCAGTCTAATCATCCAACGGGCGTATCAGATTCTAATTTCATAAGTCTCAGCTACCAGCGAGGGGGAATATTAACTGATGCCGAGCGTAAAACGGAGCAATTACAGCGGCAAGTTGAAATTGAGCTCGAACATCAGCAAAATTCGGGAGAACCTCTAGGTATTTGTGCCAAATGCAACACAAAAGTTCTGCCCGCCCAAGAGGCTTGCAAGGCGATGAATCAAATTTATCATGCAAGCTGTTTCGTTTGTTGTGAATGTGGACGAACTCTTCTCGGTAAAACCTTCTATCCAGTTGGTGACCGGGTCTATTGTGAGGAGGACTTCAACTATACTGGACACATGCAATCCCTAGAGAAGTGTGCCGCTTGTTCACAACCAATCTTCAACATGATACTACCGGCAATGGGAAAATCATACCATCCAAAATGTTTCAAATGCTGCGTGTGCGGCCAATGTCTAGATGGTAAGTGTCCACCGTCCACTTTACGGGCTAAATCATTTTCAATCATACGAAAAGAAGCTTAATCTAACCCCAAGGTTTACATTAACACTCGCCTCCCTCTGCACAGGTATTCCCTTCACCATAGATCGCAAAAACAAAATTTACTGTGTTAAAGATTATCATCAGTAAGTATGCCTCCTTTTGGCCGCTATTTCTGCGTTGTAAAGATGGCTAACTATCTACTCGACTCTCATTTCTGCAGTACCTATATTAACTCTTCCGCTCAACTCTTCATACAAAAACAATTCGTACAAATGTTAGAATTTACTCGCCCAAGTGTGCCGCCTGTGGTAAAGCAATTTCGCCAATCGATGGAACTGGCGAAACTGTTCGTGTTGTCAGCATGGTAAGTTGAATGAAGATGAAACAGCAGTCTGCTAAACTGCTGCAACTGTCTGCTGGCCGCTTCCTCTTTCAAAGCTGTGGACTAACTTTGTAATGTCTGATCCACCAATCTCCACCTGAAATCACTGTCAACCATTGCACGCCGACGCACACAAAAAACGAAACAATGCTTCCGTTTAACACAGGACAAAGACTACCACGTAGACTGTTATTGTTGCGAAGATTGTGGATTGCAATTGACAGACGAGGAGCCAAGTCGCAGTTATCCACTTGACAATCATCTGTTGTGCCAGCAATGCCACATCAACAGATTGAGCAAGATGCAGGCCGCAATGAGTCTGAGCTAGTAGCTCGCTTGTGTGCAGCTGGAAGCAGGAAGTGAGTCCATATCGATCGGGACAATTTTAGCCAGACTTTCAGAAGTTTCACCGGAAGACTCAAGAGTAGAAGCAGCTTGGGAGACAAAATCTAGATCGAGAACAAACTGCTGCTCACTATATAAGTCATCGCCGCGCTTGGATTTAACAATTCATTGATATTTTTCCTTCAAGGCAGTGTTGATTTTCAAATGTTGAATTTCAAGTACCGTTTCAGGCGGAATTTTAAAACCATTTTCGCGCAGATCAAACAAGATACAAGATTTTGATTTCCCATCTGGCTCCCAGAGAGAAGAGTCGAAACATGGCCAAAGTAAGTCTAAGACGATCATGTAGTGCAAGAGAGGCCACTGGTCCAAACAAAGATCATCAAGTGTGAGATGTTGTTTCACTTTCACAGTCAAAGAAAGAGAAGGCAAAAGGACTAACAATAACACAATGGAAATTGAATATTTGAAAAATTGAATATCTGCGCAAAATTGGGGCGGGAAAAATTTCACCGTTGTCGTGTTATCGAATGGTGCTTGATAAGCAGGAGAAGAAATTCCTGCTAACTTGTTCAGTTCTCATGCTTCTGCTGCTCTGGTTAAGCAGTGCCTATGATTTGGCCATTGGCCACAAGCACAAGGGTCAAGTCCACATAGATGTGTGGCGCGGCGCTTCAAAGGGCCACAAAAAGGACAAGTTTGCGCCATGGGGCTACTATGCAAAGTTGCCCGCTGATAAGGGCAAAAAGAAGAAGCATCATCTGTATGGATGAACAAGGAGGAGGGTAACTAGCTTTCATTCTCTCTCTCTGATCCTCCATCTTAGCGAGTAGGAAAGCGGCTTGTTTTGGTTTGGTGCTCACTGGGAAGGAAAAAGAGATGAGGAACAAGAGCAGCAGCAACAACAATAAGGGGCGACAAAGTAGGCAAAATTATTGGGACCATCTTAGGAAAGGAGCAGGAGGAGGAGGCATAAGTGGTCTGGGGGTAGTAGTGGGGAGTAGTGTGTCCCACTGGGCGGTTTGAATAAGTAGTAGTTGCGCGGGGTGAAAGTTCCCCAAAGCGGCTAAAGTAGCTGATGGTGGGGGCGCAGGAGTGATGGTGGCTTACAGTACAGTGGGGGCAAAGCACAAACAGCTGATCGTTTGCAAGTGGTGGGGGGTTGTTGCTCGCATTGGCCAGCAGCAGCAGCAGCACCAATCAATCACTTGAGATTTCTATCAATTGTTGCGGAATCACTAGCCAGCTAGTCGGCAGTCTATCCGACACCATCACGCGTTCGCCCCCATAGGACAAGCACCACCATGACACCACCGGGACAAGACCGAAGCAAAGCCGACGACACTAGACACTAGGAGGACACTTAGAGAATAAAGTCAGCCTGTCTGTTTTGAGCAGCAAGGCAGCACAGTGCACCCTAGTAGGCGGAGAGGGGAGGGAGCGAGATGGGGCGCCTTTCCATCAGAGAGGAGTCCCTCTCGAAGCTTGGCCCAAGTGAGAGGGCCTTTTGCCAAAGAGTTGCGCTCTATACTGTATGGGCTTTGATTGTGGTTGTCGATGAGGAGAAGAAGAGGCCAGTTTGGGGCCGGCTGGCGGCAGACTTTGTGGCTGGCGTGCGAGGGCGGCGTCGCCACAAAGTCTAGCGGGATTCTTGCTTTGCGGTGTGTTTGGCTGAGTGGAAGCGTGAGAGTGCCTGTTGGTGAGCAGAACCAGAGGCAAAAGCAGAGGCAGAGGCAAAGGCAGAGGCAGAGGCAGAGGCAGAGGCAGAGGCAG
>Ga0058701_10000292_pt1 | contig 40087 bp, 36 predicted proteins | sample AgamicOrMae_FD_97039 | JGI IMG/M metagenome (GOLD analysis project Ga0058701, IMG submission 97039) | Agave microbial communities from Guanajuato, Mexico - Or.Ma.e | ecosystem: Host-associated > Plants > Phyllosphere > Phylloplane/Leaf | place: Guanajuato, Mexico | collected 2012-06-04
ATAGTGGGACACCGTACCAAAAGCGCCGCTCTATCCTGCGAGAAAAGTGGAGTCCTGTCCAATCTAAAGTCTCTCCTTGCTTCTACGCGCATCCCCTCTTGTATACTTTATTTTTGTCGCGTAGTGTGCGAGCCGCAGACTGTGTGCGGCGCATTGCGTGGCGTGCGCGCGCTCCTCGTCCCCAAATGGTCGCCGAACGGCCGCTGCTTCCCCCGCGCGCACTCGAGAGTGTAAACGGAGCGCGCGGGGGAAAGCACAGTGCGCGCATCCCACGCGCACCCCACAGGCACGCCCACAGCCAATCCTTGGGGCTGCCAATCCCAATCGGCCGCATTGACGATCAACCCCGAGCTCGAACCAGTGTCGCACCGGCAGATCGACGATCGGCCATTGCGAGTGACATGGACTTGCTTGTTGAAGTGAAACCTGCGCCTTCAAATCGGCGCACATCTCGCCCAATTCGGCCGCCAATTGCGCCCGATTCCTCCAAATTTTCCATCTCCCAGCGACCCCAGTCCATGTCTCTTGATAGAGGTGCTTGATAGAGGATGGTGGAGCTGCTCTAAAAACGGCGCTGCAGGTGAAACGGAGACGGAAGGCGCCACAGCAGCAACTGGGCCGCCCACCCGCCTCAAGCCCCGAGGACTAGGGCTAGCCGATTGCGGCTCGTCAGTGCTCGTCAGCAGTGCTCTCGAAGCTGGCAATCGTTCGTCATGCTCGCCGGTCGACGGCCGAGTTCGTGAGCGCAACTTTGTTGACATTTTCCTCATCCGCCTCGAGCAAACCAACACTCGCGGCCAGCCTGTCGAATGGATCTACGAATCGCGCACTCCGAACTGTCGAATTACTGGCTGGCAATTCGCCAGCTAGTCTTCGGCGCTCAGAGGCGCTCAAGAAGCCGCCGCAGACTGTCTCTTATGAGTGTGCCCAATTCCAGTCGAACTCAAAGCCAGTCGCTCACCGCCAACTGCTCGTCCGCCTCCGCCCGAGCTCGCATTGAGTCTCAGCCCACAGGGCAACCTGTTTGGCGGGCGCGCAATCGGCGCCATCCAGCCAATCGCCAACGGCCACACTGCCCGATTGCTGGCCGCCAATTGGAGCTGGCCGCTGCACAATCAGCGCGCGAGGTGTCAGTTAGCGGCGACCCGTCCAGTGTGCCAGCTGGCGGCGCTCCTTCAGAGGCCACTCGTGTGCCTGCCTGTTGCCTGTGGCCCGTTTCCTGTCGCCTGCCAAGCGGGCCGGTGGGCCTGCCAGCAGAGACTGTCTGCGGGTGTAAGACTGAGGCGTATGATTAAAGTGTACGATTCTGGTGAACGACTGGGGCGCGCATGGTTATGGTGCGCAAGTCTGCAGTGTTCAACGCGCTGTGCACTCTACAGTCTAGAGTCTACATACAGAGAATCGTGCAGTCGTACAGACCATCAGTCGTACACTTGTATGACTGCGGGTACGAAACGCCCAAGCTTAGCCCACGCCCAACAGGCTCCAGTTTGGCCGCCCTTCGAGCCTGCAAGCGAGCGGCCAGGCCAACTGGCAAGCCGCCGTTGCTGGCCGCTCGTTTGTCGTGCGCCGGAGCTCGTTTGTCGCCTGTCGCGCGTCGCTCGTCGTCCCTCGTGGCTCGCTTATCGCGATCCATTTTTCCCTCGTCGCAACGCCCGAGTTCAACGCTTTCCGCCGCCGCCCACTTCTGGCCGAGCTTCCCATGCGCCCCAAGCTGCGGCCGCACACACACAGCAAGGCAGTCGCGGGCGGCAACTCGGCCAAGTGGCGCGCCTCGCGCTGCCTTCGCGCCTTCCAGAGGCTGGCCGAAGGCAGAAATGCAGCAATGCAGAATTGCACAGATGCAGAAATGCAGAAATCGCTTTTATTGATCCTCCGCCGAGACAGACAACCCATCGGAACGGCATCACCATTAGGATGATTAGCCTTCTGGCTTCCATCTAAAAATCGGAATCCTCATTTTGCTCATTTTCCTCCCACTGCTCATTTGCCGCCCCACTGGCGCCAACTGACGCGCTCCAGCAAGCCAACCGCTCGCCAAGGCCGCCCTCTGGCAGCGCGCGCCCTGCGTCTGGCCACGCGCGTCTCTTGAAATCCACCGCACACACTCCATAGTGCACCGTGGAGGCGTCCTCCACAGTCTTTGGTCTGGGAAGTCCAAGCTCGAAGCTCTCCACTCCCAATTGATCGTCCGCCGCCGATCGGCTTCTGTGCCTTAATAGAGGCTAGCAACTAGCTTCGGGAAAGAAAACCAAAGGCCAAAAACCCGCCCGAGCTCGAAAAGAGCCCACCGATCGAGCTCAATTCAAGCGCCCGATCGATATAGGCACTCTATAATGGTCGTCTGCCTGAGTTTAGGCTTGCAAGAGCACAGCTTCGTTGCTCTGGAATGCTCAGCCCTCAGCGCAGACTGTCTGTCGTGCGTGTTTCGCGCGCGCGGCCGAACGATTGATTTTCGCTCGCACACTGTGCTGCACAGTGCAGCCTGCACTTGAGTCGCGCGCGCCATCTGGCGGCGCCAACCCCAACTAGTCGCGCATCCTCCACTGGCGCCCCTCCGGCCCGACTCTGGCGGCCTGTCGATGGCTAGAGACACGCCGAGGAGCGTCTACTGCAAGCTCCCGTGATCTCCAGAACAGCGGCTTGGCAACCGGGCGCCGATCGCTCATTTCCGGCCGCCATGGCAGCCCAGAAGGTCCATGGTCAAGCGGCAGACTGGGGCTGGCCGAGGGCAAAGGCAGATGAGCGCATGGGTTCCAAAAGAGCAGGATCGCCGATTCGCCCATCGCGATGGCCCCATATCCGCATATCCATAGCAACTGGCGAGCCTCCGAACCTAAGGGATCCAGCGGCCACGTTCTGGCTAAAACTCGGCACACTTTAGTCCTTAGGGCCAGCCTTCGAGCCGCCAACTGCGAGCTGGGAACTCCGTCGGGTCCGATTAGCCCGCCGGAGACAGTCTGCGGGCCTTTGGGGCGAGCTGAGCGCAATGGCCAATGGACGAGCAGAAAGTCGGAAATAAATTTGGCCCACCATTTGGCGCGAGTCTAATTGATGCGCAGCGAACTGGGCCGACGAGCGCCCTCAGCTCGCTCGTCTCTTGCTCGAGCAGCTCTCTGGCCTCTTCTCTGTCTGCCTTTTGGTCTGTGTGGCCACCACGCAAGAGCCCTTAGCTGCGGCCTGTCGAGCGTTGAGCGCGCTCGTGTGATTGCCGCCAAATGGGCGCCAAACATCGGCCCACAAGCCTCGATGAGCGGCGGCGGCAAGTGGCAGCCGAGCCGCTCATTTGGCCTCCAACTGGAGCCGCTCTCTTGGACTCTTGGCCGGCCGGAAGCTGGTCGTCAAAATTGAATCACGTGCGCGCAAGTGGGGCCAAGATTGCGGACAACTAGCCAACGACTAGCCAGCGACTAGCGGCCAGCGACGAGCTCCAGTGGCCGGCGGTCAGTCTGCCGCTCGTGCACTCAGACGCCTTATAGGCAGCTCGCGAGCGGCCAATTGACGCACTGGCGAGTGTCTGTGGGGGCCGATCGGGGCGGGGCGATCGTTTGCGTGCAATTGGCGCCCGCTTATAGGCGCGTATTGGAGCGAGGGGCGCTGGTTGTGATCGGGCGCTGGCGGGGCGGGAGTGGAGGTTCGGGCGTGTGCGAGCGAACAAGCCCGCACGCAGAAGCTCTCAGGCCAATTGGGCGGAGTGCGGGCGAGGTACGCGGCCCGCAACTCAAGTGGGCCCGCGCGGCAGCGAACTCTGTGCTTGTACAAGGAAAGCGCACTTTCTCGCCCGTTTTGTGCGCTTTCTGCGCTTTCTACTGCACACTAGTAGTAGGCTTGCAAGAGACCAGAGGCGCACAGAGGCACGCAAATATTACACGAACGCAAATAGATGGATAATAATGATTATAGTAATAATGATGATTATGATAACAGTGGGACAAAGGCGCTGCGGGTTCCACTCGGGGCTTCTGTGGGCCGCTTGGTCCGAACGGCAGAGAGCGAGGCAAGAGGCCGCAACGCGCACAAGAGCCATTAGTTGGCCCAGAGAGAGTCCCTCTCTGACTGTCCCTCTCCGACTGTCTCTCTCTCTGGCCGCTTTGAGTGTCGGGCGTGGCGGCCTCTCTCGCCAATTGCCTGCCCACTCGAGCTCTCCAGCTCCACTCGACGTTACACCAAAGCGCCAAAGCCAACTCAATGCAGACCACACGCGCCCTGCATGATTGTCTCCAATGAATGCCCATTGAACAATTGAAACGCGCCCTATAAGCAAGCAATTTGTCCACTTGGCCACCCTGCAGCCACTTCCATTCTAACTCCCAATTCTAGTTCCATTTCAAGCCGCAGTTCCACTTCTAGTTCCATTTCCATTTCCACTTCCGCGCAAACAGCAACTCCTAGTCGCCCGCCACTGTCTCGCCAAGCTCGTCTCTGTGTGGGCCCCAAGTGAGCAGAGGCCGAGCTTGCCAGAGGAGCCAAATGGGACCATTTCGGCCAGACCAAATTCGACCCAATTGCCTTCGCTCCTCAGCTTCTCCAGTTCTCCTTCGACTTCTCGCGAATGAATCATTAATTGAGCTCCGAAGATTAGAGTCAAGTGCTCTTGTGTGGCTGCCTCGTGGCTCCATCGGAGTCCGAAAGAGAGACGCTCTTTGGCTGTCCTCAACTCTCTCCAGAGCGCCACTTTCAGCTCCAGCTACAGTCTCAACTCCAGGAGTCCCACTTGGGCCAAATTGGATTGGCGGCCGATTTCTAGCTTTTCGGCCTGTTTTCGGCCGCTTTTTGGATGCTTCTTCACCGGGACACAAACGCCACAAGCACAAGAAACACGATTTCCAGTATCGAATTACGTGACACTTGGCACGCAAACGATACTCGACCTTGTGTGCGCCCCCATTTCGTGCACCCAAACCGAACCAGAACAGTTCGCCCCTTTGGCTTTGCGGCGCTTGGGAAAGCAGACTGCTTTCCCCCGTCTGATGCAGCAACTCGCGCCCTTGTCTCTCTCAACTTTTTCCCTCAACTTTCAACTGACTCTCGTCGCTCTGTTTTTCACTTTGGCCGAAGGACAAAAGTGAAAAGTTTGCAGTTCGCGGCCGCAAATACGTGACGAGTCGGTTGGGCCGCCCAGAGACGAGCTGGCCAGTCCCTTGGGCTGAGGATTGAGCACTAAGGACTGAGAACTGAGGGCGGAAACTGGAGACGAGGGCAACTGCAGGCCGCTGATTGCAGTCTCCAGATTGCAGATTGCCCAACGATTGCGTCCAGTGTTTCAGTTCTGCGTTGGAGCTCAGCCAAAGCTAGTTGGCGGCGCTTCCCAATTCGCGGCAGGAAACGCGCCCGGATCGATTTCCAGGTGCCAGAGATCAGATTGCGCCGGCTGCACGAGGCTGCATGAGGCTGAGAGAGACTTGGAGAGACTGAGAGAGCCTCTCTCAGGCTCTCTCACTGCAAGAGGCAAGCCAACGACACACTGGCCAGCACAAGGCCAGCTGCGCCCACTTGCAGCCGCCCTTCGGCAACAGTTACTGCGAGCAAGTTAATTAGTCGCCTCTTGGCCTTTGACACTGACCACTGGCGGCTGGAAAGTGGAAAGTGGAGAGTGGAGAGTGGAAACTAGAGACTGGCTGCAGTTGGGCTCTGCTGCAGTTCCGGCCGCAGTGCAAGGGAGAGTCTTCCTGTGGGTGTTCGAATGGGCTAAAGTTGCGCCCAATTGGGAGCCTCAGTAATCGGGCCCACTCAGTGCACATTGGCGTGCGTCTGTCCAGCAGATTTCTCTCCATTTCTCTCTATTTCTCCATTTCTGATTCTCCATTTCTCTCATTTTGCCTTCTCTTTCCGGCCTTTTGTCAGCCTCAGGGCCTGAGCTAGCAGCTAACAGTTCGCAGCTCGCAACTTGGAGATAGCAACTCTCAGCCAGAAACTCGCAGACAGCAACTCGCAGACAGCAACTGGCCATTCGGAGAAATACGGACAAGAGTCGAGGAGGAGGCGCGAGTGGAGACGATTTTGTCTATTTTTTGCCCCTCTTTTGCCTTGGGACTCTTTGCAATGGAAAAGAAGGCGCCTGCAACTAATTTGCATAAGAAGGCGCAACATCCAATGCCAAGTCGATGTGTCGGCGCCATTACGTGATCACAATCATCGCCCTTTGCCTCTCACAATCATCGCAGACTTGGGGCAACTTTCGACAGGCCAAAAGGAAGAATGGGCAACTTTTGCTCCTCATTTTCTCCTCATTGTTCTTCTTCTCCAATTGTTGCCCTTTTTTCTCCCTCCTCAAAGCGCCTCCTCCAAGCGGCACGACACTCTCTAGCCCACTGAGGAGCCGCGCTCGTCAGTGTCAAAGAGGAGGGAGAATTTTCGCTTCTATTTGCTTGTTCGTCTGTCTGTTTGGCGAAGAATGGGCAATTTCTTATGCAAATCCGGGGCTAAAGTGGGGCCGCTTTGCTTTGTTGTTGTCTTTTTCTGCGTACATTCTCATTGCCTGAACACTGGTCCGCGCGAGTCTCTCTCTGCGGCGCTGCACTGGCCCACTGCTTGTCTCTGGCCTGTGCACTAGTCTGTGCCCAGTGTTTGCCTTCACCAAAACAGCTCTGCTTTGCCGCCTCTCTGCCTCTGCCTCTGCCTCTGCCTCTGCCTCTGCAATGCAATGCAATGCAATGCAAAGTCCCCATTGGGCAACAAGAATCAACACAAGAAAATCTCCTCTGGACACCACAAAAATAAAAGTTGTTTATTTGTGTTCTTTTTCCGTTTCTTTGCTCTTTTCTCTCCGATTATTCTCTCTGATTATTCTCTCTGATTATATTCCAAGCTCGAGCGGCCAGAAGCCCAGAAAAATCAATCGTCGCCTGTCTTTGGAGCAAAGGAGCCCCAAAGGCAAAGTGTCGCGCCCATTGTTTCGCCGCCAGCTCGCCGCCACTCAAAGCGCCACAGACAAGCGTTTCCTGCTCTCTCGAAGGACAAAACGCGGCCCAATTCCGACACAACTGGGCCCCCCGAGGCTCATTGGGCTCGTGGGCCAGTCTCTAGTCTCTAGCCAGACGGACAGACCAAAGCAGACAGACCAAACGGAAGAAACCAAGAGAGACAGATGAACGGGCCTGAGCTAGAGAGGAGGGCCCGCCGAGTGAGACAGAGGTGCAGACTGACGACGTGCTGCTGTGGCACAAAGGCACACAGCATTGCCAGCTCGCCCATTGGAGGATAATAATGGGCGATTATTGCCTATTTAATTCACTTTGAATGCGGCCCATTTGAGTGCCATTGTCACTCTTGCCTGCGAAAGGCCTGCGACAGGCTGATGCTAATTCCATTGGAAGCCGCAAACTGGCTTCTGCAATCCGAATCCATCGCGATTTGGGCCACACTTTGCCAATTAGATGCCAGATGAAAGGCAAAAATTGGGCCTGTTTGTCTCTGCTTTCTGGGGCTCTCAAATGGCCCCAAAAAGCAGTCTTGCTGCTCGAAAAGCAGCGCAGGACGAGGGCCAAAGAGGAAAAGTGGGCCCCGAAAGTGCACTCTTGCATGGGCCACTCTCAAAGCGGAAAACAGTCTGGCCGAAAAGTGCAAATTCGCCGCCAAGACACGAGCGGCCTGCACGAACGGGCGCCTCTCAGGCCCCAAAGGGCGACCAAAATGGGCAAAATGGGCGTCACGCGGCCGAGCTGAGCCCAATTGGAGCGAATTGGAGCTCAATTGGGCAACACAAGAGAAAATTCACGAGCATGAGAGCAAAAGAGCAAAAGAGGAAGAGAGCAAAGGAGGAAAGAGAGCAAAGGAGCGGCTAAGCATATGGGCGGCCAATTAGATTTGCAAACGAGCGACTTCCGTTAGAAATTGAATTATTATTATTGTTATTGTTATTTTACAGACAAAGTCGACAAAATCGTAAATCAGTCGCGCTTTGTGGGCGCAAGTTGGGCCGAGCAGTGCGGAGTTTGGAGCTAGGCGCTGGCCCTGCGCACTACAGTCTTCCCTGCGCAATGGCTAACTGAGTGTGGCCAATTTGCGGCCCACACTTAGCATTTTGCACCGCATTTTGCACTGCATTTTGCACTGTGCATTTTGCATTTTGCACTGCGCAACGAGCACTGAAAAGGACTGTGAAGCACTGGAGAGCATTGAGAAGCATTGAAGAGTGCCGCTCGCAGCCTTTCGGGCACGACTAGACCATGGGAATGGGCGGCCCAAATGGGGGCAATAATGATTCCCTTTTGATTGAATTAGCGAGCAAATGGCGCAACAGAGGCGGCCAGTCACTGCGTGTGGTCGCTCGCTCGGCGTTGGCGGCAAGTGCACTTTGCGGCGCAATCGTGGCCACTCATCGGCGCTCGATTAGGGCGGCGAGCAAACACAATTGCAAATTGTCTCTGTCGAGCTCGCCAGCACAAAGGACAGCTCGTCGTTGCAAGAGGCAGACACACGCGGCCACTTGAGAGATGATTTCTGCCAAAAGTGGCCAACAATGAGCCCCAACAGTGAGCCTCGAGCTTAGAAGTCGGCAAGTCTTGCTCGGCGCACACGACTCAGTGCGGCCCGTTTTCCATTGCACTATGAAGCCAGAGACTAGGCGCCGAAAACTGGGCTGAAAACTGGGCTGAAAACTGTTCCAAGAGGCACCATTAGCTTGGCTCTGCGGCCTTCCAATGGCGATCGGCGAGCGCGTCGAAGTCGGTTGACAAATCCGAAAGGCGCACTTCAGCACTGCAGTATTGCAGCACTGCAGCACTGCAGCACTGGAGCACTGCGCTTGGCCACCGGCAACTGTGTTCGGGACCTGCGCGAGTGCAGCCCAGACGCGTCAGAGCACACCTCTTCTCTTCTTCTGGCCGGCTTGGCGGCTCGACTGGAAGAACAACGGACGTCCAATGGAGGCAAGACGAGGAGAGACGAGGAGAGACGAGCAGAGTGAGAGGAGGCAAGAAAGTAAGAGAGAAGAAAGGCAAATTGCAGCCAGATGGAGTGGCCGCTAATGGACTGGGCCAGCCAGTTGAGTTTGCTTGGCCCAGTCCAAATTGTTCCAATTCAATTGGCTCATTCCTTATTCTTGATACTGCTCATTCTTGATACTGTTCATTCTTGATATTGCCCATAGCTTATCTCTGGCTGCAAATCGGCCTTTACTTCTTGGAAACTACACACACACACTCGTCCACTTTTGCCGCACTTTTGGCCGCACTTCTGGCCCGACGGACAAGTTTGCGTCCGGCGCGCAGAGAGAGAGAGAGAGGAAAGTCGCAAGGTTGCGCAACGCAAGCCAGACAATGGCCCCACTCGGCCGCCACTTGAGACTGGCCGCCGAGTGGGCAAGATAATATTTTGGGCTCATGTTCGGCTTGCAAGAAGGCACCTGAAAGTGGGCAGAATTTGGCAGAATTTGGCAGAAATTTGGCAGAAATTTTGCCAGAAATTTGGCCAAACTGAGCCGAACATTGAGAGCAAATTTGGGCCTGGCAGCGAAGAAAAACACTGGCGCCTAATGATTTTTCATATTCCTCCTCGGCCGCCCTCTTTGGCGCTGTGCCTCAGCGCAAAAGTGCGCGCCTGGGCCAGTCTCGAGCTGCCAGAGAGTGTCCCTCCTGAGCTTACTGCTTGCCAAAAGAGAGCCGCCCCCAAACGCAGTGGACCTGAGCACGAGCTGCGCGCCTTTTGCTCACTCTCCTCCAGCCGCACGAGTGTCCACCGGACACTGTCCAGTGTCGCCCGATCCAAAGCTTGTCTCAAGTGGAGCTGCTTTAGAAGAGCTGCACTGCATTTTCCTGCCATTTTTCTCCAACTGCCCCAAACGACTGTCTCTCTCTCTCAAACGGCTGCCCAATGTCCGCCCAGAAGGAGCCTGCAATGCACACAGGAACTTGCGCAACAATGGCGCCAGGTTATTAAAGAGCCTTATCATTTCGGTTTGCTTATTATTATTATTATTATTATTATTATTTTTTCTCGCCGCCTTTCTTGCCGCTCTCACATCTAAGAGACAGTCTCAGACAAGCTCAGAGACAGTCTCAGATAGTCTAAGACAAGCCCAAACAGACTCAGACAGTCTCACAGTGCACTGTTGCATGATCAGCTCGGCTGCTTCCCAGTCTGCTTGGTGGCAATTTTATGTGGTTCTCCTGAGCTCTTGCTTCATTTCCATCTATTTGGAAGTCTCTCTCTCTCTCTCTCCTTCACTCTGGCCCAATTCCTCTTCCTCCCGGCGCTTCGCTTATACAAGTAAACCATTGCAAGAGTGAGTGTTTTATAAGCGGCGCAAAGAAGGACACTTATTCAGCGTATTCAACACTGTCTCGAGTTGTCCTTTGGGCCTTTGCATCCGCGATTTTCCACCATTTTTTAAGGCGACGATTTTCTCCCAAGTTTCACTCCAAACTTTGACTCCAAACTTTGACTCCAAAGGCAAACACTGATCGTGCTTGAGGCGCCGCCTCAAACACACTGCACCATGCGAGACTGTATGCAGTCTGCACACTGTGTTCAGTGTGCAGTGTGTCTTTCCCGCAGACTGTCCCCAGCGGAAAGCGCCCCCAAATGGTCACTTGCTCGCTCCGAATCAGATTGGATTTTTCTCCCTCAGGCAGGAGACAATTATTGTTTCAGCGAGCGAAGTGGTCAAGCTGATGAGGAGGCGCGTCTTGCATTGGCCTTTGCACGAATTTCCGCTCTTGCTTCTCACCTAAGCTCTGGGCTTGTGGGCGCCAAGCAGTGTCTCGCATTTGGGAGCAAAGCAGCAGTCTTTTGCCAAACAATTGCAATTGGAAGCCTCATTTTGGGCTTCCTGCAAGTCTCAGTCTGCCAAACCAAAGTCCAACAGTCTCAATCTGGCGACTGAAATGAAGTCCAACATGAGCCTGAGAAGCGGCCGAGAAGCAAAGTTGCGCAACAATAGATTATCGCCAGTGAAAAATGGCCCGCCAGATGAAGGAACGAGCTCCATTTGGGCCCATTCGTCTCAAGGACAATGCAAATTTGCATGCTCGTCGCCCAAAGTTCCTGCAACTTGGCCGAAGCAGAAAGTCAGCCGAAAGCAAATTATTAAGCCCCAATGGCGACTAATTTGTGCCTCGGCCAAGCTGCCGCTTCCTGTTTGCCAGTCGCGAGCTCTGCAAGTGTTCGCTCGGACACAGGAAATGAAGTGAATCGGCTGGACACTAAGCGTTGGGGGCCAGTCACTGTGTGCGAGTGTGGAAACACTAACTAATACTAACCAAGGCGCTCACTCCATGCAGTCCATCTGAGACAGTGAGCGGAGGGAGCAAGTCTCAGAGCTCTTTTCCCCTCTTTTTGCCCCTCTTTTTTCCCCTCTCTTTGCCTCTTGGCCTTGCAGTTCGACCATTGGCCGCAGACTAGCTCTGGGCTCTTCTCGTTTGGGCAAGCAAAGCGGCCAGACAGTTGCCGCTTTGCTGCCGCAGCTAAGGAGCGCCGGTGGAGGAAATTAAAAATTATCCTGCACGCGAAACATCATTGAGCCGCATGAATGGGAGCTCCTAATTGGCGCCCCACACACACAAACAGAGTGTCTCTTCTGGGCGAGCTTACAATGGTTGCAGTTCAGCTGCCAGCCCTTAGGATGTGCTGGAGTTTGGATAAGTTTTGCGATTTTTCCTTTTCCCCCGCTTCTTCCTCGAAGCTTTTTCGAAGGAAAACCTCCTTTTTTCCTCTTTGGACAATCGGCCCAATTTGCAAACAATCTTCCTCGCGCGGCCCAAACACAGACACTGACACTGAGCTGCACTGAGTTGCCCTCAGCTCAGCTCAGCTTCTCCTCGTTGCTGAGCGAGCGCTAAAGTTGCGAGAAAAGTTGGACACAAATTCGATAATTGCAGACTCGCAGACCACTTTTGTCGCCGCACTTTGTGTCCCACGCGACGGCAGCATGATGATGAGCCGAGTTTAATCGCAATTCGGCCCACTGGTAATGACGAATTCTGCACCGCTGGATCATTTTGAAGCTTAGGCGCTTTCAGAGTTACCAACTAGGTCTAGTCTCAGTGTCGAGCTGCCACTTGACGCAACTCGGACAATTCGGAGGACGAGGACAATTCGAGCTCAGGTTTGGAGGAAAAGAAAGATTTTCAACTTCTGAAATTTTAACCAAAAGTTTCCATTCTCTCGGCCCAACTTTGCAGCGAAAATCTGCTTCGACAGAAACAGATCCTTGCGAAAAGCCGAAAGCTAATTGGTCGCCGCGAGCGCAGATTACAAGTGTCTCTCGTTCGAGAGTGTCTCTCATGTGTATTTCCAGAGCTAAGTGTCGATCGGCCTGCTGGAAATCGGCACTCTCCACTTGGTGATTTCCACCCATTTTCCAACATTTTCCAACTTTTTCCAACATTTTCCAACTTTTTCCAACAGTCTTCTGCATTTTGCACAAGTTTCCACAATCTCCAGCCACTTTGAACCGTTTTCTGTGCTCGCAAACGCGAACTGGACCACTGGCGAAATGCAAAACGGCCCTAAGGAGAGCCCCCATCTGGCCGGCGGCAAATTAAATGATTGCGTGCTTCCTCGCGGCTCTGCAGCGGCCGACTGGCGACTGCTTGCTGCTGGCGAGCGCGCAAACAAAGGGCCTCTTCTGGTGCAAAACTGTGCACAACTTTGCACATTTCTGCTCGAGCTTGGGCCAAACGAAGTGGAGGGCGCCAAGCGTGACATCTGGCGACCAGCGAGGAGCCGAGCGGCTTGATCTAAGCTGCACGAGCGAGCGCCAAATCGGACCAACTGGGCGCCAAGAACGCGCCAAATGGGGGCCATCCTAGTCCCTTTTGCTCGCCCCTTTCACTTGGCTCTTCCAAGCTGCACTTTCCAAATGCTAGTCTCTGGCGGCTGAACGCTCGCCAGTTGTCTTTTCGCTGGCCCGGAAGTGGTCGATTAAGTCGATGATTGTGCAATGACAGTGACAAATCAGCAGTCACTTGGGCCGCCGGCTTGCTTGCTTTTCCAACCATCCAGAGAGCTAAGCTGCGGGCCGAATTCTGGCTTCCTTTTTCCCTCAGAAAAGCCAAATGGACTTGCGGGCGAGCTAAGGCCAAGCTAAGCTAAGCCAAGCCAGGCTCAGTCTGGGCGCGATATGATAATTTATGAGCCGAGTTCGTCGGGCCGGAAGTGTCCAATTGGCGCCCCTTTGGGTGGGCTGCAAGGGTGGTTTCATGTGGGCGATTGCAATCTTTGCATTTGGCGCATTTGGGCTGCACTTCTTTCGGGGCGCATTTGGAGCAGCCGGCATTTGCGGCTGGAAATGGTTCGCAAATGGAGGGGCCAAGTGTCCACCATTTGGCCTGTTTGGCCGAGCGGCACTTGTTTGCGCTCGCCACTTGCATTGATCTGCATTTGGGCAAAGTGGCGCCGTCCATTTGGACTGGCCACCTTGAGGGCATTTGAGGGAGCCAGTCGAATCGGGGCCACTGTTTTGGGGCATCCTTCGAGTCTGTGGCCGTTTGGGACTGTGGTGAGTCCTCGAAAGGGGAGAAAAGCGGGCGGAAAATCGCCAATTCGGCGCTGATTTCCATTATCCATTCGCGCAAACTTGACTTGCACTGAGCGCCTCTTTGTGGCCTATAGAGAAGGAGAGAGACTTGAGTGCGCAATGCGCATTGATTGCGCGCACTCTGAACGTCGAGCGCACAGTCACAGCTAAGCTAAGCTGCGCCCGCACGTCGAAGTGGCGGCCAAACTTATAGGAGCTCTTTCCTTGGCCGCCCATTTGGTTTGATGTGGATTGTCTAGTGCACATGCAGATTGTGCACTAGACAATCTTTGGAGGCAAAAGAAGAGAGAGAGAAAAAAATATAAAACTTGCCGCGCCACAGAGACAACAATGAAACGGGCGCTCGTCGAGAGTCGAGAGTCGTTCGGAGTGGCCGTGGACTGTTGCTGGCTTGCTGCTCGACACTTGCCACTTGCAGCTTGCCAGTGGCCACTCGTCGCCACTCATTGCCCGCCGTGCTCGTTCATGGAGCAAGAGGTGAATGACCAAGCGCGGGGGAATGATGCAAATGAGCTGAATTGATACTTCGGTTGATTTAGAATGGCGCCGAAAAAGGAGTTTGAGAGAGGCTGAAACGGGAGTTCGCCGCTTGTTGTTGGAAGAGATTGTTGCTTCTCTTGTGACGATGATTAAAAAGAGTATTACGAAAAAAAGAAAAGAGAAAAGAGAAAATATTCACCCTTATCATCGAAGTTGGAGCAGCTTTTTGCGCCTGTTCTTTGCACACTGCCTGTTTGCACACTCTCCTCCACTGTCACACTGTTTCCTCTATCAAGCTGCCTTCCACTACACCTTGTACCTTAGGGCCTCCAGTTGGAGCTCGATTTTTTGTCCTTGTGGCCCTTTGTTGCCCGGCGGCCAAGCGGCAGGAAACAGGTGCCCTTTGATGCGGCTGCTTGGCGCTGGCCAATTGGCAGCAAGCGGCGGCCAGCTCCAAGACGCCAAGACGAGAGGAGCTCGAGAAGGCCAGATGGAGGCTGGCGAGTTTGCGTTCGGGCCAATTGTTTGTCATTTAAATGGAGTTTTGGCCAGCCGCTAGCGTAAAATGTTGGCCTTCAGAGCATTGGAGTTGTTGCGGCATTGCAGCTAAGGATTGCAGTTAAGGATTGCAGCAAACACTGCAGTGCTGCAGTGTTTTGCTGCAATGCTTTGCTCCAATGCGACAACACGCGAGACTGAGTTTCCTAAACACAAGCGCAGTGCAATGGCCAAGAGCCAGCCCTTAGGATCGAACCAGTTTTCGGCCCAAGGAGGCGACTCTGGCGGGCAAACTGCTGCAAAATGGGACACTTTTTCTCACGAGAACGACTCTTACGTGTTTGCTTAATGAACAAACCACTTTTCGAGAATCACAGAGAATCCTTTTGTCAATTATTCTTCTCTCCAAGAAAAGGAAACGCCTTCCCCAACCACTTGGAGACAGTGAGGAGACGCCGCCAAGCAGCGCCAGAGAGTGGCTCTCTTAGCGTATTCGTTCTTATCGTGCTAATTCTCATTCCTATTCTAATTCTAATTTTTCTTATTCCCATTCCTGCAAACCTATTCCCAATCCCGGCCGAAGATGATGATGACCTTTGCTCGGTGGCCTCCCTTTTGCTCTGCAGAGTATCATCTTCGGCGAGTTTTTTACCTCGGCCAACTCCCAAGAACGAACAGACTCCTGCAAGACTTGCTGCGGAAGACTGTCTTGCAGGAAGACTTACTCTTGCAAGAGTCTGGCCATTCAAGAGTTGCTCTTGAAACGGAGCGGCAAGTGCAGATAGTTGGCTGATTATGATTCCGCTCGTCTGATGATGACGACGAGGACGATTGTTATTATTATTGCCTCAGAGTGAATGCGCCAAAATGCTCATTCCGCAAAGACAAAGGAAAAGGAAACAAAACGAAACGAAAAAAAAGGACACACTTTAGTCTTGCATGAAACTCGCATGATGCTCGTCTCTTGTCAGCTGAATGCAATTGTGCAAGACACTGCATAGTCTCGTGTGCCAGTCTCAGTCAGAACGTAGAGGAAAACGTAGATGAAAACGAAGCGCCAATTCAACTGGCGTATTATCACCATCATATTCTTATCCCTTAGCTTCTCCAGATTAGAGGAGAAATTTTCCAAATAAATCTCCTGAACAATTTCTCTTTGCGCAGCTGCATGAAGCACTGGGCAGAGGAAAAAAGGCCCAACAGAGAAAAGGATCCAACAGAGAAAAAGGGGCCGGAGAAAAGTTGACGCCCAAAGGGAGAAATTAATAAACAACAACTGGCGGCCACTTGTTGTTGTCTGTTTGTTTCCTCTCTCCACTGCGACTGCCACTGCCACTCATCCAAATGGGCCAAACTGCAACCCAAAGTGCGCCACTTGAATGGCCGCCGTTTGTTGCCAACGATCATTGCTCGCTGATTAGCAAACGCGCCCAAACTCAGACTCAGAGAAACAATACAAAAGTTAATTTATGGCTCCTTTTTCCTTTTTATTCTTTTCTCCTCTTTCCTCTCCCATTTCTTCATCCATTGCTCTTCCCTTAGGTCCTTCTCGTCCTCGTCGGACCACCAAAAGGACCACTCGAAACTCGCACAGCAAGCGACCAAAAACTCGCCCAAAAGGCGCCCCAAACGTGCGGCTTTGTTTCTCTTCACTGCTGCAAAAGTGGCCGCCCAAATGAGCCGCATTTTCCAATTACGCAACAGGAAGCTCCTCCATTTCGGCCAATCTCTGCCTGTTCTTCCCTCAAACTGTCCATTTCTGCTCATCTTTGGCCTTTGCGAGTGCTCAAAATTGCTCAAAACTGCCCAAAAGTACTGAAAAGTGCCCAAAAAAAATTGGAGCAAAACTGCGAGAAAGAATACTGCATAAAAGAAGCAGCTTAGGATCGGCCACCAACTGGAAGCATTCTTGGCTTCTGTCTAATTGTATTTCTGCCACCTCTTCGTGTGTGATCCTCTTGGCTGATTTGTGTGTGATTTTTGCATTATTTGTGCCTCAGACAGTCTAAGGCTGAGACTCTCTCTCGTTCCACCTTCATCAGATTGCCTCAGAAAGGCCGATAAATTGGAAAGCAGCAAGAGAGGCGAAAAAAGCGTTCAAATAAAGCAAATAAATCTGGTCTGCCACACGCAAACTGGCCCAGTTTCCCGCTGTTCCCAGACTGCCACCGAGGGCGCTCTCTCGAGAGTGTTGCAACTGCTTTCCGGCCCAATCGGCCAGCGCCAACCAGTGGCCAAAAGCTGCCCACAAGCGAGACTGTTTGAGAGACAGCTGTTCGGCTGGTTAGGACTGAGGATAGAGACTGGAATGATTTAGGAGAATTGGAGAATGGTCGCCCATTCATTTGGCTTCCACCAGATTGGCCATTTGTGCACACAAATGGCGTCCAAAGGGAACACTTTTGGAGTGGGCAGCCAAGCAGCCAAATGAGTGTGTGCAAAAATGAGTGTGTGTGTGCAAATGTGAGGAACAAGTTTTCAAGAGAGGCACTTGTTTGGGCCTAAGTTTGGGCGAGCATTTGGAGCGAGCGTGTAATCAATATGGAGCATTGATTCTCACACTGAGCGACGAGGCGTGAAATATGTGCTCAGACTTGGGCCCATGCAGAAAGCCGTCCTCTTTCCTCTTCCTCAAGCGACCTTTTCCATTTCCAGTTGGATTTAGATTCTCCAACATTCTCCCTTTGGCTTGGAAATATTCATTTCCATTTTGACACAACAGATTAAGTGTTGTTGGCACTTGTTAGCGCGCGCGCCAAATGCGAGTGTTTGTTGTATCAGTGTGCCGCAGCTAAGGGCAAACTGTGCGCGGCCTGTGCACTGTTGAGCTGCGGCTCGCCTTGCCCTCTTCTTGCGCGGCCCCTCAGACCTTAGGTCAGCCCCGAGGACAGTTGCGCGCCCTCCAGACTGCTCTCAACACACTCCACTTTGCCCACTCTTTGCCCCTCGAAGCAGCACCAACGGCGCCGAAAGTCCAGCGTCGCCTGACAACCGAAACAGATAAATAAACAGACAGATAAATAAACAAACTCCGCCCCAAAGCGAGAAGACACCTGACTGTTCCAAATGCAAGACACACTTTGTCTGCACTCACTTGGCCTCCATTGCCTCTCCATTGCTTCCACTTCAAGTTGGGTCAATTTTTTTCTCCCTGCCAGTAACGAGCACATTAATTAGGCTCGCCGCAGACCAGCAGTGGCCAGTTCAGAGGCCGCCTGTTGGTTCTGATGCTCTTTGGCTGCTGGTTTGCGGCCGAGCAATGCGGATGGGCGTGGGTCGCGTTGCGTCGGCAAAGCAGAAGCAGAAGCAGAAGCAGAGGCGTCCAAAGTGTCCAGTTGGGCTCTTTGTCAATGGCGAGAGAGAAGAGAAGAGCCGTTCGAGGACTGTCTGCAATGTCGGTTGCATTGGGCGGCTGCGAGTTGCATTGGCGCTTTGGAGAGGCCACAAATGGAGGCAACAAAAAGGAGTCCAATGGGACGAGATGAAATGAAATTGTCCCAACTAATTTGACTTGATAATTTGCCATAATTTTTACCTTGTTCCTTGCCAGCTCTCAGCCAGCCCTTAGCTTGCCTTTAGCTCTTTGCCTTTGGCCCTTAGCTCTTTGCAAGCTCATTCGCGCACAGACAGTGCCTAATTGCAGCCGCAGGTTAGCTGTGGCCAAGAGTGCGCCTCTTTTGTTGCCGCAACAACAAACGAGCACAAAGCGAGCAGCTTGTCCACCGAGCAGCTTGGACAAAAGTGGACAAAAGTCGCACATTTTTGCCCACTTTTGCTAAACCCCCAAAGGTAAACCACCAGCAGTTTGTTCTTCCTCTTTGCTGCTCGTCACACTCAGCAAAGCAAAACCACGCCAAAGGCCCCACAAAGCTCGAGCAGTGCGAGAGACGAGCTCCTCTTTGCGCCATCGAGTCAGCCAGTCAGCGAGAGGCCACAGGAGGCAAATACGGACGAGGAAAAGTTTGAATAATTATTTGCACTCGCGTGCCAACCGAAGGAAGAGGCCCAGCCAAACCAAGATGATTGGGAGCACCAACTGGACCAGGAGGCCTCCCCGAGCGTGCAAGTGTCCATCTCTCGCTTGTTTTGGCTGACGGACGACCCAAAGAGGCGCACCGTGACCACTCACTTTGGTCTCAACTTTGGCCTCACTTTGGCCAGAGGGCAGTCTGCGGGAATGACGAGTCAGCTAGTTGCTGAGCTCGCCTAACAGAACCATCAAGCAGACGCGCACATTCGCACACAATTAAACTCGCCCGGAAGTGAACCTGGAAAGCTGGGGGCCAAGAGGAGCTCTGGCCGGGCGATCTCTGGGCGAGCTGCTTTGGGAGGCGCCACTCTAGGCCAACGCAATCATGAGCATAGGCCAATGCACTGCAATTTGCAAAGGCAGTCTCCACTGCACAGTGCACAGTGCACAGTGCTCAGCGCACGCCCTTAGGTGCGGGCTGCATGCCCCGCAGCAGCGCCATCTGGTGTGCACCGGCGACACTCGCGCAAAATGCGCCCCTTTTGCACCTTTTTTCGCAGCCAAATCGGGCGCCCCCAAACGAGGAGCCAAATCAAACACATTGATGATGGATCGCGCGGCTCCTCCATGGAGATTAGCGCCCGCCGACCTGCTACCTGCGCACATCAAGCGCCCGCCCGGCGAGCCTATACGTGCGGAGAGCGGCCGGAAGGGGCCCCCCGAGCTAGCCTGGAAGCGTACGAGCAGATAAGCCGCAGTGTTGGGCCACGAGGACTCGTCCCTGTCCCTTTTGGGGTGGCGGCCAGTGCGTGTGCATGCTTGCACGCTGGCCACGCACTAGCCAAGCGTCGATCTCGCTCAGAGAGGCGCCCAGCGGAAGGGCCCAGCGAGCCCAAATTCGGCCCTTTCCGCCCTTTCCGGATGGGCCTTTTCCGTTTGATTGATCGGCGCGTTTTGTAAAAAAGCGGCCCACTGTGCACGTGCTCACTGTTTGCCGCTTGCTGCTTGCTGCTTGCTGTTTGCTGCTTGCTGCTTTCTGCTTTCTGTTGGCTGCTTTCTGCTTGCTGCTCACGGCCGGTGAGTAGTAAGCAGTGAGCACTGGACGGCAGACTGTGAGCGGCAGACTGTGGGCGGCAGACAGTTGCCAGCAGACTGCAGCCAAGGGGCGTCCAGAGAGCGGCTGGCGCGGTCAGTTGCGGCCGGCAATACTTGTATTTCATTTTACTTTATTTCGCCGCCACTTCCTGGCCGCCCCTTTGGGCTCGCTTGATTATGATCGATTCTCGCGATCCGGCGCGAGAGCAGAGGGCAGGAGAGCCCAAAAAAGACGAAAGGCAAAAAGCCTGCGAGAGAGGCTCGAAAGAGGCGCACAGAGAGAAGAAAGGGCGCCACTTGCTGATCGGCGTCATCATCATTCAGTGGCGGCCAGTCAAATGGATATCAGCACGACGAGGTGGCGCCGGCGGATCAGCATGATGCAATAATGAGATTCTGGCGAGCGTTTGGCGTTTTGGCTTTGCCTTTTGACGTTCGGCGTTTGCCTTTTTGCTTTTGGCACTTCTCGTTCGACTTATGGCGCGGCGACTTTTGGCGAGTTGGTCTCTCGAGCGGCCAGATGATGAGGCTGGCCGGCGGTTTTTGCAAACCAGAAGCCGACTGGACGCCCGCAGTCAGTCGGCCGGCCAGCAGAGGAGACTGCTGGCGGCCGGTGGACAAGCTGCGGCGCTGCTGCAGGCGAGCAGCGAGCCGCAAGTAAGCCAAAAGGCGCCTCTTCCACTTGGGCCACTTGGGCGCCCCTTCCGCCAATTGATTCGATCCTCTGGCCAAGAATCGGCCTCCTTTCAGCGCAGAGAGTTTCTGGCAAACTCTTTTCGACTTTCCATTCTCCAGAGTTTGAAAACTTTCCAGACTCTGCAGCTTTTTGCTTGGGCACTTCTTGCAGTTCTTGCACTTCTTGCGGTCCAACTTCCTTTTCCACTGGACACCCAAGAGCCAAGAGCCAAGAGCCAAGAGCCCAAAAAGAGAGAGAGTCCCTTTTTTGCCTTTTTCTGGCGCTCAGTCTTTTTGTGCGCGCAATTGGAAAGTTGGAAAGTTGAATTCATTTGAAATCAGTTGAAGCCAACAACTTGATGACATCATTCACTCGCTTTGGTGACAACAAAACGTGCGCCAACCAGAAGAGCCAGTCACCAGCCACACACAGTCTTTCGGCCAAAGCAGAACAGTTCATCGCCGGACACTGCAACTGCTGGCCAATTGCACGCCCTCGTCTGTCTGTCCGACTGTCTGGCTCTCGTTGCGTGTGGCCCAGGCGAGAAAGTGGGCGAGAAAGTGGCGCCAAACTGGCCGCCAGACACACTCTCTCGTTCTTTTCCCAACTCCCAAAATCTCTCAAAATCTCAAAAAACTTTGACACTTTCTAAATTAAGCAAATATTTCATCCCCAATCTCTCGCCTCCTCAATCACTTGCCAACCAAGTTCCAGTCTCTCTCTCTATTTTGCTGCTTTCGCCGCCGCTTCAACTGGACCCCAACTAGACGCCAACTGGACACAGTCTGTTCATCGTCGGCGAGCAGTGGACGGCAGCCAGTGAGCGGCTGTGCAAGAATGCTGCAGATTGCCAGTCCAGTGGAGCCAATCTCCAGCCTCACAGATGCACCTTAGGGCTGCTCACGGCCACTCGAACGAGCAGCAAAGCCAATTGAGAAGCTTTATTCTTTGGCCAAAGAGAAGCGCACAATTGGAACTCTCAAAGTGCCAGATCAGAGCGCAAAATTGAGAGTGAAAATGGGGAAAAATTGTCAAACTTACCTCCTTTTAATAAAGCTCAGCTCTACTTCTCCATTTCTTCCTCCACCTAAGCTCCAGTCTTATTGCCCCGTTTCCCTTTTTGCCACTTCCTGCACTTCCGGCCGAGAATTTTTCGGTTCAAATTCTTTTTTTTTGCAAATTTCTTCGCGAGAGAATTTCTCGTGAAATTCTCTCAAAAATCGGAAGAAACTCTGAAATCAAGTATCACCTTGAGAGGTTCACTCTCGTTTTAATTGGCCCAATTTTAACTTGAAACCACTCGCACCGAAAACTGACATTAACTGAATTCAAATCCAGAATTACCAACAAACAACTGTCTAGCGGCCAAAAATCTGCTCAAAAACTTGTCCAAAAACCCACCCCCAAGACTTTTCTGCCTTGCCAAAATGGGCTTTTTATTGCACTTCCGGTCCGGGGCCGAAAAATGGTGCCGCAATAGAGGAGGCCGCTCAGTGGGGCTTTTGGGTGAGCATGTCCCTAGGGCAGAAAGAGTGAGCTTGCATCTTGCAGTCTTGGTGCAGTTGTGTCTGTTTTTGGGCACTTCTTTTGGTCTTTTACAACCTTTTCCTCTTTTCTCACGCTTCTAGCTGGTCGCAAGTCGACTGGGCAACTCCACCAAGTGATCGGCGGCTGAAAATAATGGTAATAATTGTGTCTACTTGATAAACTTGCGGGCTCTCACGACAGCAATCAGCAACAAACAGTCTCCTCCAGTGATCAGCTTGGCCATTTGCTGGCGCCCATCTGACTTGTTGTTATCGTTTGGTCGATTTGTTGTTGTTTCTGTAAAATATTTCTCTTTTTGAAGCCTTTTTTGAGAAACAACTGCTCAAAACTGGCGCCCAATTCCAATCCGATCGAGACAAGTGATAACAGCTGCAAATGGGCCAAACGAGTTTCAGCTGGAAATACGGAACAAATACACGCACAAAAGCCGTTCGAATGGCGCCCAAACGATTAGCAAAACACGCGGCCCCTAAGAGCTGGCCAGTGCAGAGGGTTGGCTGAGAAAAAGGGGCCCCAAAGGCGCCCTTTAAAGTGCCAAGTGCGTCGATCTGGCGCGCAGGCGCACTCGCCGCCCATCCTTAGGGCCCCTCATTGGAAGTGGAATGAATCCTCCTGTCGAATGTGAATGCTTCCAAACCGATCATTTTGGATTCCGAGAACGTGGGGGTGAAAAGTGGGGCTGAAAACTTTGCTAAAATTGGCGCCCAGACTGAAATGGGCCGCCCGCAGGCCAGCAGGAAACAGCTAAGGGCTGGAAAGGGCACTCACAGTGCCCATTCCTCAATTCTGACTGGAAGCAGAGCAGCGTGCAACAGAGACTCAGTTGCCGATTGTCAGCGAATGACGCGATGACTGATTTTTGAACCACATTCTCACATCAAATCCAAATCCAAATCCAAATTCAAATAAACTCAACTCCAATTGTTCGCCGGGCGAACTTTGCCCACCGGAAGTGGCCAAATGGAACTGGCCACAAGCCACTTTGTGTCCTTGTTGTGCTAGTTGTGCGCGTGCGACCACAGAGCAAAGGACAGTCAGAGTGTCCGAATCAAGAGAGTTCAGCACTGTGTCCAGTTTGTGTGATTCAATGTTGTTGAATTAAGCCCAACTTTGTTCAATTCAGTTCAATTCAGTTCAATTCTGTTCAATTCTGTTCAGCTCTATCACAAGCGCGAGTCTGCGTGTGGCCTTTTCTGAAGTTTAGCTGAATTCAGTTCAGTTCAGTTGAGGAGTTTGACTTGACTTTTGGCTCCAGTTTTCGCTTGACTTTTGGCTCGACTTTTGGCCCAACTTTTGGAAATTTCCAAATGCCAAAAGTCGATTCCGGCCCACAATTGTCCTTATCAATGCTGAGAAGTCGCCGAGCAGACGAGCTAAGCAGTTGAGCATCAAAACGGCGAACCAAGCCCGCAAATCGAGCGATCGCTTGACAGCAGTCTGAGCAGTTCGAGCTGATCGCGCGCCGGCCAAAGACTGTCTCCGATCGCCGCGCGAAAGCTCGCCGGCGCTATAGGCCGATTGGCAAACCTCGCTCGCTCGCGGCAAGGCGCAACTGGCGAGCTAAGGTCTGCGGCTGGCGAGCTAAGGTCTGCGGCTGGCGAGCTGCGGCGCAAAAGAGTCGGTCTCGACCAGAGTCTTGGGTGGGCAAGCTAGCGAGCAATAGAAAGCCTCGTGCGGCTTTCCATTGGCCGGAAATTGAGCGGCGGAGGCGCCACTTTTTGCGCCGCCGCTGGACACTGGCCGGCGTCTCTGCAAGACTCGTGCTCCAGTGTCTCAGAGCTCACTGCCCCGACGCTAAGGGCCGGCGCTAAGGAGACTTGGCCGGCGCTCTGACAGCGCCACAAAGAGCTCCTCGCGGCCCGGCGGCCAATCAAAGAGAAACGGCCGCAGACTGGCCGCTGCAATGCCACCCACCAGCTTCCAGTGGGAGGCCAAAGAGAAGGCTGTTTGACGGCCGCCTGGCAGGTATCTGTCCGTCTGGATGCGGCCAGTCTGCAGACTTCTCCAGCTCTTGGGGCGCTTCCTCTGGTGCGGCGGCCAGAAAGCAAAGAGCAAAATGGAGGAAGAGAGGGCGCCTTTGTGGCCAGTTTCCGGCGGCGCCAGTGTGCACGTGCGGCCGCCTGTCACAGTCTGTCTTTGGCGTTTGCCTTTTGCCGTTTGGCGTTTGCCACTCGCCGCCTGCTGCTGGCCACTCGCAAGTCGCCAGTTGGCCCCCAAGACAGTCTGCAGGGTGGCCAGTGCGCAATATGCACGCCCGAAAGGCGCCCCAAAATGCAAATCCCAAATCAGCGCGCCTAAATCGCACTTAATCTACACTCGTCGCGCTCGCTTCTCCTGCGCCCTAAGGTCTGGCCGAAAGGAAAGCCGCGCTCCTTTCGCTTTCCGCTTTCCGCTGCCCAATAACCACAGGCGCCCGATATTGAATTTGGGCCCAGGTCAGTGGGCGAGGCTGGTTGGTGGGGACAGTGTGCAACTGGAAGCGGCTCTTTTGGGGGGAATTTGGGCGCCTTTTCGGATTTTCGGCGAGAAAATCCGGAAAAAGTGAGGAAAACAAAGATGGAAACAAGAAGAAAATCTGGACAAAAATCGTGCAGGAAAAAATCCCTCAAAAAGGCCAAAGAACCAGAGCTAAGGTCTGGCCGTGTTGCTGCAGTTTGCAGTCTGCAGGTTACTGTCTGCAGTCTCCCGCATGCAGTCTGCAATGCGCAAAGCTGAAACAATGCGCGCAAAGTGCAGCTCGAACGGGAGCTTGTTATTACTGTTATTATTATTATCGTTATTGCTTTATTGAAAACGATCATTTTCCACCACGCGTCCACTGTGGCCATCAGCAGTCGGCAGTGAGCAGTGAGCAGTGAGCAGTGAGCAGTGAGCGGCCCACTGCTGACTGACAAGTCGGTTTTAAAATTCAATTTATCTCGACTCTCGCGCTTCTCCTAGCGCATAGCTCGGCCGCTGGAGGATAAGTATTATTGGATGGTGGTGAGAATGGGCCAGAGAGTGCCAATGGCCAAGGCTCGTGGGCGAGAGTGGAAACTGGAGCGCCAGTGCAAAGCTCGGCCAGCACTGCGCCAGAGCTTAGGCGCAGTTTCCACTCGCTCACTTGGGCCGCTCCTAAGGGGCGGCCACTGTTTGCTGCAGCACACAGGCCTCTTTGCGCTTGGCAGCGCGCTGAGCCCAAAGCTCAAAAGCAGAGAGCCAAAAATCAAACCAAAAACCTCATCGGAGCTCACTTATTTTCGAGAGTCACTCCACGCTCAGACTCGCGTGTTGTTTTGGCCGCCGGCCGGAAGTGGCCAGTTGGACAACATTAGTTTGGCCGCTTTGTTGTTGTGTGTGTTTGTTGTGTTCACTAGAACTCAGTGTGTGTGTTTGGCTGCGAGCAGGCACCCTAAGGGCAGCCCCAAGAGTGTGGTGGGCGCCGTTTGGCCGGCGGGCAAATGGAGCCGATTTTGTGCCTGTCTGTCTGGCTGTGTGCGTGTGTCTGCGCGTGCGGCTGCAGAAAGCCGAAGAGTCAACGAGCAGAAAGTGTGGATCAAGTGACAGGCGGCTTGCTCGTGGCGATGGGCGACAATTGATGGCCAAGCTCTCTGGGTTTTCCATGCGGGTCTTCATGCGGGCGGCCCTTAGCTGCGGGCCCAAAGTGCGGCGTTTGCGCGCCGGCCAAGTGTCGAAGTTGCGCAATGGAAGATGGAAGATGGAAAATGGTCGCCCTTTCAGTTCAGTTCAGTTCAGTTCAGCTATCCTTAGGGCCGACTTTTAGCTCCACTTTTCGGCCTCACTCCAGTTTGTTTCCAACTGGCCATCCTCTAATCTAATAAAAACACTCCCAAACAGTGCAGTCCGCTGACCGGCTGCACAAACAGACAGACAGACACACGCACAGACAGACGGACAGTGCGGTTGTTTGGGGGCCGAAAAGTGGCAGAAAATGGCGCAAAGTCGAACACTGAGGGCCGGCGTGAAAATATAATTCATAATAATAAGTGTCCGAGATGGAATTCTGGCCGATAGGAAATCAGTGAGCGAACTTGAACGCATTTGAACGCATTTAAACGTGTTCGAACGCATTTAAACGCGTTTGAACACGTTCAGGAACGATTGTTAACACTTAACACTTGTCGTCGAGAGTCCAAGAATGAGAATGACGTAAGGGAAAGCGCAAGTTTGAGTCCAATTCGTTGCGCGATTGGCCAGAATTTGGGGCCCAATTTTGGCCGGAAACTGGAATCTCTGCGACAAGAGACAGAGACCGAGATGGACACAGTGTCTGTCTGAGTGGTCGAGATGGACACACGATGGACAGAAAAGGGCAGAGAGTTGCAAGAGGAGAAATTTGGAATCAGCCGACAATTTATGACGATCCATTTTGGACGCCTCCAGATTGGTTTTGCTTTAGCATTGGTTGGCGAACAAGTGCAATATTGCAACAATATTGCAACGAGCACTTGTTTCACTCAACTGTTTTCCGCTCTCAGTTGTGCTCGCTCACAACTCGCGGCAGACACAGTCTTGCGGCCTTCGCACTCAGTCCCAAAGGCGCCAGACTGTGTCCAGCAGGGCCGCAAAGTGGCGCAAAGTGGCCACAGTTGCAAGCGCACTTGCACGCTGCCAGCTCGCACTGGTCAGCCCAATGCGACAATGCAAATCAAAACAAAAGATGAATGACCCGTGAACTGAGCCTCACTCAGTCTGAGCTTAGCTTTTCTTCTTTGCCTCTGCCAAATCTCGCCAGTCTCACTCTTGCGCCGCTTCTTGGCCGCCGTTTGGAGCGCCTTTTTTGGGCCCCAAAGACGAAGAAAGACCAACGCGAAAGTGGCAAAAGGAACCCCAGAAGTCAACAAGCAATGGAAGCAGCCCCGCAGACTGTCTGTGGGCCACGTTTGCCGCACATTTTGCTGCACATTGAGACGCATTGGGGCCACTTCCGGCGGACTGGGGCCAGTTGGAAGTGTGATAATTAGAATGGGAATTGCGCGAGCATGGCCGGCGGTTGGGCTGAAATTTGATCACCATTGTGTGTGTGTGTGTGTGTTGGGCCAGTGGCTAGTGGCTAGTGGCCAGTGGACGCCCAAAAGACAATTCAAATTTGGTGCAACTCTCAGCCAACTGGAGCCGATTGTTGGCCGTTGTCTCATCAATGTGATTGCAATTGGAGAATCGCATCCAGTCTTGCTCTGTTGGTCCTTTTTGGTTCCTTTTTGCCCCTTTTTGCTCCTCTTTGGCCGGCTTTCAAAGAGTGTGTGCAGTGGACAGGCAGACAGTCTGCCGGTGGGCGCGGGCAGAAATTAAAAAGGATTTACGATAATGGAAACGAATGGACGCCGGTGGGTGGCCTGCAGACTGCAGACTGCAAGCTGGAAGCTGGAAACTGGAAACTGTGCTGCAGACTGGGGCGCATAGTTTGCGCCACAGTTTGCAGTTGGCGGCTGGCCAGCGTGAGTCTAAGTGCGAGGGGCAGTCGGCGGGAAGTGCAAGTGGCAAAGAGCAAACTGGCCAGAGCAGCAAACTGGCCAGAGCAGCAGACTGGCCAGAGCAGCGCCCAACTCAGCCAGTCACAGTCTCTGGTGGTTGCAGTTCGCAGTTCGCAGTTCGCAGTTCACAGTTCACAGTCTCTGGTCGCATTTCACTAATTTAAATTTGCTCTTTTTAGCACACGCGCGCACCCAAACCATTCTTATCGCCCCCTCTTGCTCCATTGCGCGCCCATTGATTGCATTCCCACTCACCGAGAGCCACTTTTTCCACTCAAAAGCGAGCGCCAACTTGCCCTTAGCTCTCAGCCTTTAGCTCTCAGCCCTTAGCTCGCACGGACGGACAGGAATTGACTTTTGGCCACCACCAAAGGGGCGCCCTTCCTCTCCAGTTGCGCCCAGTTGGTGGACTCTCCGAAGCCCCAAAGCTAAGCATCGGCGGCCCGATAAGCATTGGCGCGCATCACTTTGGCCCACACTTTGGGCAGCCCCTCTCGATCGCCCAGAGTTGGCCAGTTGGCCAACTCTTTGCCCGTTTGTCGCGCACTGGGCCCATTTCCGGTCCGAGCAAAAGTTGGCCAGAAACAAGAATGGGCGGCCCATTCTCTGCAGTTGATTAAGTCGGGCGGGCCGCAATCATCCTTGTGTCTTCTTGGCGCTTCGAGTTTGCCTTTCCTTTCGGCATGCTCGCATTTGGGCGCAACTTTTGGCCGTGCAGTTTGCTGTTGCATGTTGTGCGCCTGAGACTGTATGCCGCAGACTGTATGCCGCAGACTGTGTGCGGCAGACTGTGTGCCGCGTGGGCCCATTGCCAAAAGTGGCACACTCGCAGAAAGTTGCGCCCAAACTCAAACTCGAGCGCAAAAAGCACAAGTCGCCGCCCAGAGCTGATTAGCGGCCGATTTGGTTGGTTTTCGAATCAGATTTTTGCATTTCTCGCGCCTCTCTTGCTCGATGCTCAGCTCTCGATGCTTAGGGCCCCCATTCTTGCCTTCTGGCCGCCCTTCTCTTGGAATGAAACAAAGCAAAACAAAGAGGCACCCAAAGAGTGCAGCTCGAGCGAGTCGCGAGCAAACTTCTGCATCAATCTGGGCGCACAATCAAATTGGTTTGGGCGCGCTTTTTGTTTTCTCTTTATCTTGGGCGAGGATCTCTAATCGAAACGCGCCGATGGGACGCCAGACGCCAAGGAGGACGAGCGACTGAGAGCCACACTCTCAGCTCTAAGCTCTCTCAGTCGCGCACACACTGAGCTTGGCACGCGCTCCTCTGCTGTTGGTCTAGGCAGACCACCAAGCGCCGCCACGCTCGTGCGGCCACCAACAGAAGATACTAGCAGATTTTAGTAGAGAGTCGGAGAGACTAGGAGACTCCAACAGGCTCAGCGTCGGCGTTCGATCGTGGGCCTTCTTGCGTCGCTCGTTAGGCGCTCATTAAAGCGTGTCGCAGCAGTGGGGGATTTTGTCAAAATTGGCCAAAATGCGCAAAGGAGCCTAAGGAGTGGCGAGCATTTTGCGGCCATTTTGCGGGAAAATGCGGCCGGCCACAAGCACACAATGGCCAAGAGTCAATATGCAAAAAGTGGCAAATGACGTGACTCAATAAATTTCGACTTTGGGCCCACTTTTTCGCCTTTGCCCCAAACTCACTCGCCGCCCACTTGCATTTCTCCAATTTCTGCCCTCAGGTCGCCTTAGGTTCCCTTGAGGGTGAATCTAGCAGCGCCCATAGACAGTCTGCGGCCAAAAGGGTGGCCAAATGCGGATCTCTGCCAGTTGGCCCAAAGTTCCAAAGTCGCCCATAGGCACCCATAGGCGCCCATAGGTGAGCTTTGGAGGAAGAGGAAATGAAATCGCCAAGTGTGGAGAGGCAAATCCATTAGGCTTAGCGGCGAGTCAACTGGAAGGCCAAATAATCCAGAAGACACGCACACGATTGCGCAAGATTCTCCCGGATTGCATTGGGGATTTGCCATCTTCTTTCTTCTTGCTCTCGCCGCGCTTGTTGCAAGCAGAGAGCAACAAGAAAGGGAGAAAACTCGGCCCGAGATTGAGGGCAATCTGCATGCGAGCATCTCGTGGCATGGCCCACTCGCCAGCCGCCTCACTGACGACATTGTGCCAGCCAGACTGCCCGCAGAGACACCCAGACGGTCTCTGGTTCGTGTTTGTGGCTCTCGAGCTTGTTTGGCACCCAAATGGGAGCAGATGCGCCTTGTGGGCCGGCCGGAACTGAGCTGAGACAGTCTCGAGGCGCAGTGTTGAGGCGCAGTGCTGAGGCGCAGTGCTGAGGCACAGTGTTGAGGCGCGCCAGTGCTAAGGGTGTGCAGGAGAAATGCTGCACAGTTTGCCGCAGACAACCTGGCGCGAGTCGACCTGCGCGCAGACCGAATCCTTGCACTTTGGCGGCCGCACAGGAAGAGCAATGGAAATTGCAAGCAAAAGAGGCCCAAACTGAATCCAATGGGCCTCCAATGGGCCAAATTGACGGCGCACGATGAGTTATTATGGGCGATTGGACGACGCTCAGCCTGGTGGACAATAAATTACCATTTGGAGAGCGAATCGGGCAATTAGATTAGATTTAATTTTGCCAAAACTAAACGACGAACAGTGCAGCCAGTCGACTCCCACTGCTTTGCTGCCAGACTCCAGGAGACCCTCTCCTCTGGCTCCTCGCCTTAGACGCGCCCTCCTGAAGGCTGCCGCAAACGACAATTGGGCCAAGTGTTTGTCGTTGGTGGCCAATGGACAGCGAGAACAATAATTCGACACAAGAGACCGCCGGACAGAGAAGGCCGATGAGCATTTGGCGCTGGGGGCCAAATGCTTAGCGCGGCGCTCAAATGAGCCCTCTGGACTGGCCCATTTTGCACCGGCTGGCCAGTGTCCACCCTTAGCTCTGCACAATGGAAGCACAGACTTGCAGCCTTATTGCCAGTTGGGCGGCGGAATCAATTCAATTAAGCAAAAAAGCGCACAGGCAACAAGGGCGGCCCATTGAGTGGGGCAAGTGCGCTAATCGGCGTGCAGCAAAACACAGTCAGAGAAGAGCAGTGCTGCACTGCAATGCAGCACTGCAATGGACACACGCAAAACAAGGGCCAGTTTTTGGCCTTTTTTGGCCACCCAGAGAGCCATTGGGAAGCATTGGGAGCTTGGCCAAGATGGTGGCGCGGCTAAACGTCGGCTCTGTTTCCATGCGCGTCTTTGATTTTCCACTTCCAGCCGATTTTTCCACCCAAAGGTTTTGCAGAATTGCCTCTGGAAGCGCCAGAGCGCAAATTTTATTACCAATACACTGGAATTCAATTGCCTGTGCGGCGTCTTGATGTTTTCCCTCTCCCACTCCTTAGCTCTGGTCTTGCTCGGCTCTTTGGGGGCCCATTTGAGAGCAAAAATTGGACTCCAAGACTTTCTCTGGCTAAAGTTTGGGGCCTCGAGGAGAGTCTCTCCTCAAGTCTCTCTCGTTTGCGCGATCAGCCAGCGATCAATCGGGAACAAACGAAAGCGTCTAGCTTGGAGGCTAGAGACTAGCGCCAGAGACTAGGTCTGTTGTTGCCAACTGTTAGCCAGCTTGCCGCCAGTCTGCAGCTGAGTGAAATTGCTGCAAACTGCAAGAGAGACAACAGTTGACATTCATCACTCATCGCGCGCGAGATGCGCTAATGAAATTTGCACTCAGCTCGAGCAACTTCAAAGCTCGAACTCAAACTCAAACTCGAAGTGGAGCCAAACTCGAACTTGGACTGTCCGCTGGCCATCAAGTCATTTGCTCCACTGAACTGTGCGCAAAATGGACTCTCCGCAAACAAGCCTTTTTGCAGCGGCCGAGCTTAGGTGGAAAAAGTGGGCGCAAAGTGGAGTCTTTTCGGCAAGTCGTGGGGTCTTGCTGGCTCGTTGGACTGTCTGCGCGACTGGTGCAAACTGGTGCAAACTGGGCGAGCTGGACGATCTGGACGGGCCCTTAGAGTGGGGCAATCGTGAACTGCACAGAAGGAGCCACTTGGGCGGTGGAAAAAGGGCGCCATTTCGCAAAATTTCTGATCTAATTTCTGCACGAACAACTGGCCGCCGAACAACGAGCAGTAACAAGCTCTAGTGGCAAACAGTGGCGAGTGCTAGTGGCCAGTGCTGGTGGCAAGTAGTAGTGGCAAGTAGTAGAGAGTACTAGTCAGCAGCAGTCGGAAGCTTATCTAATCTCGAAACAAGTTTTCCAATTCAAGTCGTTCATTTGTTGGCCTCTGCTCAGTCCGCCCATCAAACTCCCGCTGCTTTCGAGTTGTGCGCGCCCTTAGGAGTCCCAAGCAGACTCCAAAGCAAACTTCAGCAAACTTCAGCTCAACGTGGGCCACTCTTTTGCCTTGGGAGTTTGTTAAAAATTAGACCAGGCCAGCCGGAGCCAAACAAATCATCATCATCATTGTTCTCTGCTCGCCACTTTTTGCCCTCTTTTTCCCTCCTTTTGGTCCCCATTTTGGCCTCCAGTTTGGCTCCCCTTTTGGCTCCCCTTTGGCGCACCTAACGATTGGGGCGCACTGCCAGAGCTCGCAGCTCGCCCTTGTCTCTGGGGGCGCCTCTGGAGCAGCAGCTCCAGCTGACAAGGCGCCTTTTGATCGATTTTCGACTGTCATCCAGCGAATTCCGCCAGTCGCACACTTCCGCCTGGCTCCAGCGCGCACCTAAGCGTCGGCCATTGGGCGTCCTGGACGATCCAAAGGGAGCCCAGAGAGGCGCGCCGGTGACTGTGTGTTGTTGGAAAGCAGAGGGCGAGCTCCACTGGAGGCAAGTGGGAGGAATTAAAAGGAAGCAACCGAGTGGAATGGGTGCTCGGGTGTCGTGCTGCAGCAGTGGCAGTGAATGCAAGCTTAGGGTTGGCCGCAAATCTGCACAACAACAAAGAGCAACACAAAGAGCGCCCCTTTAATGATCGGCGCTCCTTCGCACTCTTGACCTGAAGGCGAGCTCGTCTACTTGCGCAATCCAGTTGGATCGCCGGCTCGATCTTGGCTCGCATTTCTCCAACTGTAATTGGCCGCTTTGGCTCCTAAGGATCGCGAGCAAGTTGCCAGAGCCAAGCAGAGAGGTGCGTGCGGGCTCGAACAGCAAGAGACCGACAATGATTATCATTTGCTGCCTTTTGCATTGGTAAACAATGCAAAGGCCAAATGATAGAGCAGCTCCTCCGAGTGACTTGCTGGGCTGCCGAACGTGCCGCATTGAGCATTGGCCATTGGGCGCCACTTTTGCGACTTGCTCGACCCTCGAGCCTAATGAATTTTCTCCAATTACTGGCCCGAACAAGCAGGCCTAAAAAAGACCCCCCACTTGGGAGGCACAATGCTCGGCCGGTGCCGGTCGACGAGCTTCTCCTGCAAGTCTCCTGCAAGTCTCCAGCTCGGCTTTGCCCAGATTCCCAAGCGAGAAGGCAAACCAGCGGCCGAGCCAGTGGACTCGCCTGGCCCAACTAATCGACTTTGCGCCGCCTCCCAGGCGGCGAATTGATTTTTTCTGGCCCCACTTCCGGCCCAATCGGCGCTCGAACGCCCACTTGCACTGAGGAGCCGCAAACAAACACAGTAACATTGGCGCATTTTGGGCAAACAGACCCAAAATAAGTGGCCGTTTTCCGCTCACTGTCGCTTATCGATCATCACATGAAACTTGGCGCGCGCTGGTGGCGCCATCTGGCGGCCAAAGGCGCAAACTGCGCACGGCCGGCCCCAGTCTCTGCAGCCGGCAGACTGCAGGCGATTGGGGTTTGGTCTTGCCAGCGGCGCGTGTCTCGCCCATGTGGTCTGGCCAGTTAGGCGCACCAACCAAACTGGCAAGCTCCGATCGAGGCCCACCAGGAACAGGGCACGAGTTCCAGCCGAGCTACCAAGGACAGTGAGTGAAAAATGGCGATCTTTCCATCGAGCGAGCAGCCAGCCGGGCGCCAGGAGACAGTCTCGAACAAGAAGGCAGCCTGCTCGCTGTCCAGTGGAGACTCACTTCCCGATCTTTCAGAGTCTTGTCGTTGTGCAACATCATTCATTTGTTGCCTTGACAAGCGAGTGGAAGGCGCTCTGTGGCGCCAGTCTGCAGCTTGAGAGCGCAGTGTCCAAGTTGAGGAGTTGCGGTTTGAAGCGATGCGCAGGAGAGCTTAGTCTTAGCTCTTGGAGGCAAAAGTTGGACTGTTAATCGTCCTGAACGCACGTTTCAGCAAACTGGCAAACTGGCAAACTGGCGCCTCCTTTTGGGCTCCCGTTTGCCTTCGAGTTGGCCGCTCTCTGCTGGCCAGCTCGAAGAAGTGGGCGCTTGATCGACATCGACGAGCTTTTGGAGAAAAACTCACTCTTTTTCTCCCTCTTTTTCTCCATCTTTTTCCTCCATCTTTTTCCAGAAGGCCCCAAACCGCACGAGTCGCTTGGACGGGCGACATTCAGCCAAATCGGCCCAACTGGCGCCAAGTGAGCAGTGCGCCAGCTCAGCCCGCAGACAAGCGCCGATCATCAATTCTCAATTTTGCGCCACCACTCGCCGACTTGCCGTCTTGCAGTCGAGCGCAGTTTGCAGCATGCCAAGCAGTAGAGGCCAAGCACTGGAGGCCCAAGCTTGTCTCTAGCTAGCAAGAAGCACGCGCCGCCGATGACAACTGGCTGAAACTGGCCGCACTTGCAAACAGCGGCCGCTCCTTAGGGTCGGCCGCCAAATTGATCCGTCGCGCTCCCAGTCCCAATCTCAGTCTCAAGCACAACTTCAGCTCCAACTTCACTCTCAACTTCAACTCAAACTCGGCCGCCAATACTCTGCCGGCCAACACAGACTGTGTGTTTTAAAGGAACCGCAAACCATTTGCAACGTCCAGCTCACTTCGCCCCCACTCGAGTTTTGGCCGGCCGGAAGTGGCGCTTGAGAAGCGCCACTTGCGAGTTTTCTCCCAAGTTTTAGAGCAAAAAATGGGCCAGTTGTTGTTGCTTGTTGTTGCTTTATACCAAAGCTAAGAGCGCTTGAAGCTCGGCGGCCACCAATTCGGCCGAACACAGTCTCTAGGTGCTTGACAAATGACAAATGACAAATATTCCATTCACTTCGGTTCGGTTTTCGCCAAATCGGCTCACTTTCAACTTTCCTCTTCTCTTTCCACCCTCGAGACTTGCCTTCCCCTTTGGTTGTCTCTGGTGCTGTGTCCACTTTGGCCGCTTCTGAATTGCCGAATTGGGGCCCAGTTTGTCTCTAGTTTGTCTGTGCTGCATGATGCTTGCATGATGCAAGCGAGCGCCATGCAAGTGCGCCCAGTCCAACAGATAAGCTCTTGTCACTGGGCTGAACTAAGCCCACTTCTCAATGGGCAAGCCAAGCAGCTGCCCACTGGCGCCCATCAATTGTCCATCAGCTGTTGCCATTCGAGTGGCACTCAAACTCCTTCGAGCCGCTCGCATGTGTGTCTCCCTAGTTGCTAGTTCGCTAGTTTTGTGCTGCTAGCTTGTGTCTGAGACCAGAAGAAATTTTCATTCAGCCAAAATGGGCCGCCCACCAAATGGGAGCCCACAGACTGTCTGCGGCTCAACCAGAGCGTGACTCTGTTTTGGGGCCCCCAGCGAGTCGGACAACTCTCAGACTGGCAGCAAGAGAGCAAAGAGAAGCCAGTTGCTTCTAGTTCTAGATACTCTGGAGCTTGTTCTCGGCCACAAGCCACAGGAGGAGTGCCCGAAAGAGTGTTCAAAACAAGCCCCAATTGACCCGCGGCGATCGGAGCCAGGGGAGCGACTGTCTCCCTTTCCCAGGGTTCATCTTTCATGTTTGGGCGGCCGCCGTTCACTGGCAGGAAGGCGAAGAATTGAATAGGAAGCAGAGGCAGAGCTAGACCTAAGGACTAGACCTTAGGACTAGACCTTAGGACTAGACCTAAGGGACCCCTCTGGAGGCGGCCGCAGAAAAGGGTTATTAGTGCTAGTGGTTGGGGCGTGCTCAGTGCACAGTGCTCAGTGCGCGCGTGCTGCTTTGCTGTGCGCTGCTTTGCTTGTGCTCTACTTGCACACTGTTTGCGGGCGCATTTCTTGCCGAGAGTAAAATTTGGCCCAATTTGGAAACAACAACAACAACAACAAGCAGAACAAGAAGAAGAGAGATAAAAAATGGGGCCACAATTTGCGCAACTCTCTCTCTCTCTCTCCCTTAGCTGTCGGCCATCCGTCGGCTCGTTTGGCTAATGCAAAATGACACACGCGCACGTTTCCTGTTCAAGATGGGCGAACAAAAACACGTGCAAGAAGCGGCGTGTGGCCGCCGACTCTAAATAACTAATGGATTTAGATTTTTGTTCATTTTTTCGCCTCCTCCCAGCCCAAAGCAACTTCTTATATCTTCTCCCCTTTGTTCCCCAGTTCGTTCGTTCGTTGGTTGCTGATTTTTAGAGCGCAAAAAAGGATGCTCCTCTGGCAGTGAGCTTTGGAAGGATGGAAAAAGTGGTTCCACGTCCACGATCTCGCCAGTGCAGACTGGTGCTAGTTGCAACTGGCGCAAAAGGAGTGCCCAAAGGAGTGGGCGAAACTTTGGCTGCAGCAGTGGGGCAATAATAGGCAAAGGTTGGGGATGAATGAAAGAATTGGACGAGCAGAAAGGGAGAAATTTGGAACGGCCACCAAATGAAGAGAGACTGCGGCTAATTCTTGCCTCACTTTTGCCTTTTTCCATCAGAACTGACGGCGCGTAATTGTCATCGGCACACACAAGCAGCAGCAGCAGCAAGTAGAAATCTACAGCCAGAGATGCACACTCTTGCACGAAGCACAGTCACACACAGTAGCACGCGGCCACCGCCAAGCAGCCAGCCCCCACGACAATCTCTCTCTCTTATTAGCGATCTCCCATTTCCGGTGCCCTTTGGGCGGCTGGAAATGAGGCGCCGCAGAGAAGCGAAAAGGCGAAAAGGCGAAAAGGCTCGCCTCTGGCTGGCCGAGTGTCACTTGCAAGGCCAGAGAATGGGCCAAATGGAGCCGCACTGCTTTGGCTCGTTAATTCTGATACTTTTCCCCCTTTCACTGGCGCTTGTTGGTTCCATTTTTCACTCGGCCATTCTTCAAACAGGCTCACCCAACTGGCTCACCAGTGGCCAAACGAGGGGCACAAGCGCGAAAGGAAAAGGGCGACTCAAAAAGGGCTCAAAACGGTGGCCGATTTGCGACCAAAGTTCCCCTTTTGGACGCCAATTTTTAGTTCAGGCCCAAAAGGTTCGGCGTTTGGATAAAATTAAGATTGAAAACAATCTCGCCGCCGGTCGAACTGTTGGATGCTGCTCGGGTGCAATATAGGAGCTCGCCTGTTGTTGTTTGCGGCTCTGAACTGCCGCTAGGTCTCCGTAGACTGTGTGCGCCCTCATCTTGTCCCGCTGGCGCTCGGTGGGCGCAAATTGATGCAGATTTGCTCGCAGATTTGGCTGCAGATTTGCCACCAGCGCCAGCTGGCAATCTCGTTCCAGATTTGGTCTGGCCTCGAGTGGCGAGAACAAGTGGGAAAAAGTGGGAAAAATTGGCCCCCAAAAGAGCGCACAACTTGCACTCCATCGCGCCAACTAATTAGCCAAATCGACGCCCAAAGCTGAGGGAGACAATCTCCAAATTGAAGAACGAAAACCAACCAGCTCAAACTGCTCATTTCGCAGCCGGTTGAGCTGCTCACTTCCGGTTTGTTTGGCAATTCGTTTCTGTAATTCAGTTTTTTTCTAAATTGCTTCTCCGTCGGAAATACTTCCGCTGCGAATATTTGCATTTTTTCGAGCAGTTCCAAAAAAGATATAATCTTTCGGGAAATGAATGAAAATATTTGTAAATTGGGCGGATGATGCAGTTCTCTTTGATATCCAGCTCGAGTTTGAGTCTTAGTGATACAAATCAAGCGAGTGCTAAGCATGAACAAATGGTATCAATTTATTCCCAATTATATCCAATAGATTATATCCAATTCGATGAGAACGTTTGATGAGAACGTTTGATGAGTACAAGAGTCTCGAGTTCAATCACACCTCACAGGCGAGGACAACAGTTGCTGGACGGTGATTGAAAGAGTGGAAAGTGATTGGGAAGAAGGCCAATCGACATATTCCGAACTTCCGTTTCCGTTGAGAGAAAGTTCTTCTCTGAGAGAAAGTTCACATTTTAGAATTGAACTTTATTGTCTTCAAAACTCACTCATATTCAGCCGTCGAGTATCCTTTGTTGCTTGACTTGCGGGCGGCCATTTCTTTTCCAATTTTGCCCAGCTTCTTGGTGAGCTTGGCTCGAGCTGATTGGTGGCTCTGCTGCGGCTGCTCTTCCGGCTGGGCGCTGGTCACTTGTTGTTGTGCTGAGGCGTGTTGGTCGCGCCCATTTGGGAGCAGCATCGAGAGAGACTCCAGCTGAGAGGGCAGCTCGAAGCTGGAGCGCGAGTTCTGCAGGTCGATCAGGTCGAGCGGGTTGGTCTGCAGCGACTGGGAGATTTTGCCAAACTTCTCGCCGTCCAAATCGTCGCCAGCAACGCCCGAGGACAAGGAGCGGTCGTGGCTCGAGTGGAAGGCGCCACTCTCAACTGGTTCCTGCGCGCTCGCCTGGAGGGCGCCACTCTGCTCGTGGGCGCGCTCCAACTGGCCAGCACTGGTGGAGACTGTGTCACCCGCTTGCTGCGGGTGGTCCGCGCGCGAGTCAACCTGCGTCGATTGGAATTGGACAGTGGCGGCAGCGGAAGTGGTGGCCAGCGGACTGGCCGTGATGGTGGCGCCGCTGAGCTTTGGGTCGAGCTCGTCGGTGCTTCCGGCGGAGTAGCTTGGCGTGACGGGCGACGAGTTCACCAGCAGCTCCACCGTCTGACTGGCCGCCGGACTGCTTCGTGCCTGCAGCTCGCCCCTAAGCTCGCCCCGCAGCTGGCCCTCCGTCGGAGTGCTCACTGTGCGGCGCTCGCTCGAGGCGGCCGCGTCGCCGAAACCGGAACTTCCGGGCGCGCTGGTGGGCCGCAGGAGGAGGGACGAGGCTCGGCTGGGCGTGTGCGGGCCGCGCTCCCGAGTCGAGTGGCGCAGCTCGGCCGCCGAGCTGGACCGGTGGCGCACCTGCGCGGGCGCCGACCACTCGGACCAGCGCTGCTGCTGGGCGGTGCCAGTCGTCGACGAGCTTGAGCCCGAAGAGGAAGAGGAAGAGGAGGACGCCATCAGGATTGGAATCGACTGCCCTGCGGCGCCACGCCCCCCTGCTTGGCCGTCGTCCGCGGCCGCGGGCCCACGCGCCGCACTGTGCGCAGACTCGGGCCGGTATTCGATGCGGGCCGCCCCGCCCCCCTCGCGGCGCGGCTCGCGTCCGAAGGTGGTGGTGGGCGCCGCGCTGGACACGAACGAGGTTCTGGAGCGGCGCTCGGGCTCAGCTTCGGGCGGCTGCGACTCTAAGGGTGCGATCGAGAGGCGAGGAGGTTGAGAGCGGCCCCCAGATGGCCACTGCTCGGCGGCCGCCTCGTCGTCGTACTGGACGGGCGAGCTGTTGGTGGGCGTGGCGGGGAGTCCGCGCGCCGCACCAGCCAGCTTGTGGCTTGCAGCTTGGAGGCGGCCCGAGCGCGACTGTGTCCAGGTGGGGCCGAGCTCGATCTTGTCGCGGATGGTGAACGGAATGACGGGCCTGCCCTCGCGGTCGAACCGGGTCTGCTGCTCGTCCTGCTCGTCGGCCGGCGGCCTCAGTCTTCCGGTGGCGCCGCGTGGGCCACTCGCTAGCTCGCCGCTCGACTCCCGCTGACCAGGCTCCGCGCTGGTCGTCTGGCCGCGGCTCTCCGACGAGAGGCCCATCAGTTTTAGCTGCTGCTGACCTAGTTGCTGTTGGTTAGCTAGTTGTTGTTGTTGAGCTGATTGTTGCTGTTGAGACAGTTGCTGGCCGGCCGGAAACGCTTGCGGCTCGGCGAGGGAGAACTCGTCCTGCTCGTCGAGCGACTGTTGCTGCTGCTGCACGAAGGGCTGCTGTCTGGCCCCCTTGGCGCCCGCCAGCTTCTGCACGAGGCGCGCGGGCGACTCGCGCGTCTTGGCGGCCGGCTCGACGCTCGTCTGCTGCCGGCCGCCCTTAACGAGCTGCAGCTGCAGCTGCACTTGGGGCTGCTGGGGCGCCACGAGTGTCTGCTCGCCGGGCGGCCGCTCGAACTCAAACGAGTCGTCCGCCTGCTGCTGCTGCTGCATGGGTGCCGCAGACTGTTGCTGCTGCGGCGGGCGCGCGATCAGCGCCTGCGCGCAGATCATCCCGCCCAGCGGCTGCAGGTTGCCCGCCGACTGTCCCGAGCTCGATGGCTGCACCAAGCTTGGTGGCTGCACCAAATTAGGCTGCACCAGAGTCTGCTGGACGCTGCTCTTGGTCGCGTGCACCTTGCTCGCCTGGTTCACCAGCAGATCCTCGGGCCGCGCCTGCTGCCTGCCCGCCGGCACGCCCACCTGCTCGCGAATGCCCGCCGGCACGCCCACCGAGTCGGCCGGCGCCAGCAGGAAGATCTGGGGCGCGTTTGGGGCTGCTCGGGCGCCCGCCGACTGACCTCCGGCCGTCTGGAGCTGCTGGGAGGTGGCGGCGATCGGCGTGGCGTGGGCGTGACCCGAGCTTCCGCCGGTGGGGGTGGCGCCGCCGCCGATGGACGAGAGCAGGGCCGAGGGGCGCAGCATGGCCATGAGGCGGGCGGCGTAGGCGGAGAGGGCGCGGCTGGCCGCTTGGGTGGCGGGCACCAGTTGGGTGGCCGGCCCGACTGGCTGCAAGTAGGCGAGGCGCTGCTGGTGGGCGAGCAGGGCGGGCTCGGCCAGGAGGGCGCTGGAGGCGTACAGCTGCGAGAAGTCGCCGCCCAGACTGTCCGCGGCGGCGCCCAACTGCTGCTGCTGCTGGAAGGCGCCCTCAGCCTCGG
>Ga0058701_10000293_pt1 | contig 40013 bp, 27 predicted proteins | sample AgamicOrMae_FD_97039 | JGI IMG/M metagenome (GOLD analysis project Ga0058701, IMG submission 97039) | Agave microbial communities from Guanajuato, Mexico - Or.Ma.e | ecosystem: Host-associated > Plants > Phyllosphere > Phylloplane/Leaf | place: Guanajuato, Mexico | collected 2012-06-04
AACCGGGATTCTCCTCGAGATAGTGAGAAGAGGCGTGCGTAGACTGCAGTGTAGAGGCTGCGAGTATCTGGGAAAAAATTTATTCTTTCAGCTTGGGTCAGTCCGATTTGCGTGAAAATCTCTGTAACCCGAGAGCACTGCTGTGACGCGAATTGAGTCACAAGCCGGCGCCCTCAATCTCATTGATCGCGTTGCGATACATCCAGCACAGGAATACCCCTACAATTTCTCCAAGTCTTCAGAGCACATCTCCTGCCTCTTAAACCCGCCCTTTGCTTTCGAAAACCGCTTGATCAAGGCTGTTTTGTAAGAGCACCTATCTACCTTCAGAATTGGACTCGATTTTCTAGAGTCAGGCAATCGAAATGAAAAGACTTCTGATCGATGCTTATCAAGTGTTTGAGACGCTCTACAATGGTTTCGTAGAGAAGAGAGATCAAGATGTGAAGAATGTAATAGTCCTTTTTACTGGAAACGAAGACCCACAAACAGGTAAATCCTGGTGCCCACATTGTGTATATGCTAAGCCTGTGATTGAGAATGCGATTGAAGGTCTCCAAAATACCGAGCAAATAACCTTCGCAACAGTGAAGGTTGGACACAGGGATGAGTGGAGGAAGCCAGATAATCCATATCGAATACACAAAGTGAAAATCAACTGTGTCCCCACCTTGATTAGTCTGAAGAATGTAAGTATAACTTTTTCATCATGTGAAAGAAAGGGGGACAATGACAACCTCATACTAATCTACCTCTGCACATATCGCAAAACAGGAAGCCCGACTCAATGGGTCAGAGTGCTGGGACAAAGAGAAAGTAACTAAATTTTTCTCCGAAAACGCAAATTGATAGGGAGCAGAATAAACAGTATTCAACTCTTGAAGAATGTATTGAGCTTGTTGGCCTTCCTGACCTTCCAGAATGTGTTCTGTCTTTGAACGACTTCGGGAAATTTGGATATAAACTTTTCATCTGTTGGTAGTTTTAGTTCCCACTTTCGTTCGTTGGCCTTGAGTCTACCTAGCTCATTGAAGAGCTGCAGAGCGTCATGATCGGGTATCTTGACATGCTTAGTGAAAAGCGGTCGGCTGACTAGTCTGTCTTGGTTGAACAGCCATAAGAGATAATCCCTAGCCGCTATGAAATGATTGATGGGTATACCGGTAACGTCCGTAGAATCCTTCACAGAAGAATCACCGTAGAGAGTCTCGCTCTTGATAGCCCAGTTACCTTGGACGAGAACAGCATGCTCACTTAGAGAATCAATGAGATCCTTCACATTGACGGCTGTTCGATCGTCTTGACTTTTTACAGGTGACAGATCGCGATACTCAAGCAGATAGCTATACACCTCTTCAAAACTCACTATTTTGGCTTTCATCAAACACTCCTTGACTCGACTTCTCACCAAGCTGATCTTACTTGGAGAGCCGGGCCGATTTCTAATATCGCCAATGGAATAAATGTCATCCACCTCCATTGTTTCTATTTTCGGCTTGATATCACAGTCCTGTATATCAATCACAGGTTTCTGTTCGTACTGAGGCATCGCCTCTGGATCGGGTTTGATTTTCACTTGGGTTGAGACAACATAAAATAGATGCTCTCGGAGGAGTTTGGCCTCAGAACTCTGGATGTCCCTGAATGTGAAAGACTTGTAATCTTCCAGAGCTTCCTCTATTTCCTGCTGAGATTCTTTGGGTCGAATCGGCAGACTCTGGCGGTCGCTCGCAGCAAATTTCACAGATACTGGACGAACTTCCTCCTTAGGATCTGTCTCTTCTTTGATGTCAAGATGTGTCAGGTCAGACCGAAATGAAACAAAATCTGTTATAGGGCGACAAATCAAACGTTGGTCCACAACCTTTGCGACGAACATCTGGGAGTCATTCAGGTCATTTCTGGTAGAGGTATAGGTATTTTTGTTGACCCTTCCATCCGGAAAGGCTTGTGGTTTCGACTTTTCTGCTAAAGATTCAGCCCTTCCGGAAGAATAACTCCTCGAATGGTGGTTAAGGTCAACATCAAACTTCAGTTTCATGGATTTGGGCTTGACGTAAAATTGAATTTCATCGGCAGTATTGCTGAGTTGAGATTGTAGAGCTGGAAACTGAGCTACGACTAATCTATCATCGCCTTCCCGGCTTGGTATATCCTCTATATAAACATCGTATTGCCTTACAACCATGATGGTTTGCCTCTGTTGTGTTTTGGATCGAAAACAGCTCGCTCGACTACTAAAATAATCAATTCTCTAGAGAATATCACCCCCAAGCAATAGTTCAGTCCAAAGTGTAGGGTCGGGGATCTAAACTGGCAGTCATAACATCATATTGAATAGTTGGTATTTCCTTGCACAAGAGGAGCTTGGTTTCTCTCGAACACCATGTGGGTACCGTTCGATCAGCTGTGGGCACACGCGCGTTGAGGGAAGAGACTCGGAATCTCTGATCTCAGCTTCCGTTCGCTTTGGAACAATCTCTTTTCACAAATTGCCATGGAATAGCCAGATCATGTCCGCCAATGAGGATAAAAGAACCAGTGTTATGGGAACTTGAAACTATCTAGGTGCCTTACAGTCGAATCGCGCTGGCTAAACGACTTCCGGGTTGGCTTTCCAATTACAGACAATCTGTGCCGATCGAGCGCTGGATTGTCTCTAGCAATGGCGCCAACGCAGACCCGAGCATGGTCTATCGACCATTAATGAGGGCTACGATCCCTGACAGCGATTACTACTTGATAGTACTGGATTTATCTAACCTTTGAGCCTCGAACCCATCAGAACCCCGTCCCAGACCTCATATTGTCTAGCTCGTCATTCAAAGCCTTCGGGGACATGAGCCCAGACACTGGTGTCCGCTCGAGTAGTGAAGCGTTTGCAAGCTAGCTCCCTATCAGTCAAGAGACCTAGCGCACCGGTCAAGCAGATGAAATGCTTGCACTCCAGAGGAAAACCTTCCGAACTATCGGGTATTTCGTCCGATAGAGATTTTTGACAGGTTTTATCCAACGCGTCCACGTCTTGTTCACGGTCTGAGGCGCACTTGGGTTCTCTGCGAGAACGAGACCCTAGCCGGCGTCCATTCACGTGTAGATCCAGAAATGCCTTTTGAACACACACTCGTGACGGAGGTTTGGCCGAATATTGATTCAAACATCATCATTTGATCATGACACTATTACTAGACAAGCCCATCAAGTGGCTGGCTTATGCCTCGCTCGGTTTCTTGACTAGAATCCTATTAATGCGGACATCTAAGGAAACCCTCAGACATCGAGTTGAAATTGTGACGCCTGTTTCTGATTGGAAAAGAGCCTATGAAGCAATACATTTGTGGAACTCAGGATTAGACCCTTACGATGGAAACATATTTCACGAGTATCCAATCAGTTTACAGTTTTACAAGATGGTATCCAGCTGTTTAGATGTGGATCTGGTATTTGTTTCAACTGACATTTTAACAGCACTCTTATTGCTCGAATCCATCTATCGCCAACTCATAAGGGATAACGAGGGCAAAGAGGAGGCGGAAAAGCGTAGCAAATTAGTTTTTTTATTTTATTTATTCTCACCCTTGACAATCATATCATGTGCTGGCCAATCCACAGTGATATTCACAAATTTCCTCATTGCTTTAATACTCTACACATTGTCCATCAGAACCTTCCGTGCCTTAACCTGCGTTTTATGCGCTCTATTAGCTTGTAACAACATCTATTTTTCCACATTGATACTGCCAATATTTGTCTGCATGGAATATTCGTCGAGAGACCGTAAGAAGATAGGTAACGTTGACAAAGATTCTATCAAAACTACAAGTACCTCATCGGAGACGAGACCCACGACCCATCTAAGAAACTCTAATCACCGAGAGCGTGACGATGTCAAGACGAAGGACACCTATGAAATGGGCTCAATTCACTACTATTCTGAGGCAAATTTTTCATCATCACTTGCTAATTCGGCCATCATCTGTTTGGTATCCATCATTGCCATTTTGGTAACCTCATATATTTTGATGGGGAACTCGTTGCATTTCATCTATGCGAGCTATTTATTCACACTCAAAGTAGAGGATCTAACTCCTAACATCGGAATCTACTGGTACTTCTTTACCGAAATGTTTGGTCACTTTTTACCTTTCTTCACCTGTGTCGTGCAGATCCTCTCTTTTATACAAGTGATACCATTAACCGTGATCTTACGCGACAGGCCATATTTCGCCCTCTACATCATCGCCTTGGTGTCAACCATATGCCAGCCGTATCCGAGTCTAGCTAACATAGGCCTACTCACGAGCATTCTTCCTCAATATTTAGACTTGTTCAATCACCTTTATCAAGGTCTTAAGGTGCTTTGTACATGCATAACATGCTTATGTTTGTGGCCAATATTTTGGCATCTATGGATAGTGATGGGCACTGCAAATGCAAACTTCTACTTCGGTGCCACCCTTGCCTTCATGGCGGCGCTAATATTCTTCACAGTCGATCTTTTAAATGCCCATGTGTACAAAATGACAAAAATCAAGCTGGACGAAATTGAAGAAAGAAAGGCGCAATCAAAGATTAAATGAGAGTCGAGTCTCAATCGAGAACTAGCAGTTTTCGCGTTGAGTGTTATAAGTCTGGAGTTAATCTACTTGTCTGTATCAAACCCTTGTCTCCCAGTCTCTGTCTTATTCGAATTTACGATACTGAGGAGAGAAGTCCTCTCTTTTCCGGTCTACTACTTTCGCACCATCGCTCCCAATTCTGTCCTCTATAGTGCGCGAAAGTCATCGATTGGAGCTATGCGTTGTCTTCAGGAGACTCCCTCTAACAACTCTGAATGTTCTCAACCCGCCGGACAAGCATTCTAGCCAGAATGATATTCGGCTCATCGATTAACAGGCGCCGAGGGCCTCTGACTTGAAGGAGCAACCCACGCAAATTAATTCCTCCTAGCTCGAGTCTGGCTGCAATCCACGAAGATAATTGTCTTTTCTCTCGGTGGGGGGCAAAAAATCTGGAGTGCTGAAGTGTTGAGAGAGCACATTGGATCAGCATCTGGATTTAGCATCTCTTAGAAGGCATCATCTTGCCTTCTGCACAAGATGTCTATTTCACAATCTAGCTCGCTCTCTCTCCCTCCTGAGCGCAAACTAAACTGCAACTCAGCAAAAGCAAAAGCTCTATGCTTGTATGCAAAATCTAACCAGCCATCTGCAAACAGACTCTCGCTAGTCACGGTGAGAGAGTAAATTCTGAGTCATGCGAAATGAGTAATTTCTGATCTAAAATTTGGTCGCCAAAGCAAGCAGATCCTGGCGAGTGCAATTGGCAGCATCGGGCCAGTGAGCAAGAAATTAGTTAGAAATGCACCAGTGGAGCAAAAGATTGGCCAGATTGGCTCTCGCTTTGTAGTTTGCCAAGTCTCTCTACCACCAGACTTCACGAGGCCCAACTGCTGGAGGATAAATTGGCAAAAGGGCCTGAGATAAGCTAAGGATTGCTCGCTATCTTAGTCGGCAGTCCTTGTTCCGCCTCTTTTGGCCTAGATTGCTCATCTAGTGCAGAATAGATTGCATTAGTGAGAGTGCCAGTCGGAAGTGGGACGCCCGGCTGGTGAGGAAAAATTAAATTTCCCCATGGATGAGGGAGAATTAGTCTGTTAACAGATCTCTTCCTCTCAGTCTGACAATCAATAAGAAGTTCCCACAAATGATAAACGAGCTTATGGTTGCGTCCACGCGGACTTGGATGCTCTAAGAGAACATATTGGTCGATAGAATAACAGTGTTTCGGCTCAAATCCAATAAAATGAATCTGCCCCATGATCTTTCATCCCGGCCAGACAGTGCTCCAAACTGTCCGAGCTCCTCGTGAGACACTCAATATCGTTGTCCATCGCATTGATCAGTAAATTATTGCCCTTCCGGTGCAGCTTGGGCGTTCCCACTTGACTTGTGGGCAATCGATGATCGACCGGATGCGGTCGAGGATGCAGATCAGCATGGCAATGGGCAGTCAAGTGGGAGAGTCAGAGTTAGAAGTCTGATTCAATGGGTCGTAAGAAGGCCCGAAGAACAGTGCCGACTTTCGTCTCTCTCGGATGGAGATTAGGTTTGCTGGCAGCGAGTGGCCAAAAGCCATTGGCAAGCGACGTCACTTGGAGGCGGCAAGGAAAGGAGATTGGAATTTGAACGCAAATCGAACGCCAAATCGAAGGCTCTTCCTGTGTGGTCCCATCAGGCGACTGGCTGACCTGAATTGCCTCAACAAGACGCCCCTCCAGACGGGTACAAATTGTTACCCGCCCACAATGGAGGAAAGGGACTTGTATTCTCATTCTCGTTGTCATTTGTCCTGAACAAAAAGAGCACGCCCAAAACCCCCCAAGAGTCCAGAGACAGAGTATAAAATAACTAGCTCGCCATAGTGAAGACAAACTACCTACTGGTCGTAAGGTCAGTGGGGCAGTGCAGTTGTTGTTGTCGCTTGGAAGTTATTGTTATTTGTGCTTTTGTTCAACTGTGCCTGCTGGCCGGAGATGTTTTCTCGATCAGTGCTCGCTGGCAACTGAGTGCGCCCTACACCAATCACCAGGTGCGCCCCCATGCCGCTTTACGGTTGGGAGGCCCAATTGTCTCGGAGAGTTGTCCTTGTGTCTGGGCGTCTGGCCAGTCTCGATGGTGCTCGGCTCGAACCAGGCTGATCAGTGGCAGATACGCGCGAGACTGGCCCAAGAGTGGACTTTTTTCCTCGCCCAGCGAAGAGAGGTAAGAAATCACCAAGGACGCCAAGTCGCCTCATATGACTATATTGTCTCTAATGATTGGACTAAGTCTCGGCGAAGAGGCAGCTCACTCTTTGGTGCTCATAGGTACAGAGATGAAACAGTTTCGCGCGCGGATTAGAAATGCTCCGGTAATAAATGAACGAGACAGTGAGAGCTAGATATTGGCAGCCGTTGGTGGCTGCACGAGATTCTAGTACCCAACTCGAAGACGAGGGAATCGGATATCATACCTGCCAGAAGTACTTGCTGACCAACATCGTTCCAGCAAGACACTCGTAGCTCGCCGAGCGGCTAACAAGAAGCTCCCGGACGCCTTGGCGCCAAATGGAACCCGATCAGTGGAGCTAAGTCTGACTGAGGTGTGGACAGCGATCAATATGAGTCCAGCAGAGTGGAGGGGAAAAAATGGACCAGCTGCTGCCGGCCTGCAACCAGGTGTGGAATTTGCTGTTTGCTGGAGAAATTAATGATCCAAATAGGACTCGGCCCGCTGGACTCGTGAACGAGAGGGACAAGAAGCACGCCTTGGGGGCAACCGATACTCGAGGGGCCCAATGGTTGCGCCATGACGATTCGGAAGAGATACTTGTATACCAGCTCAATGCTGGGCCCGCATTGGAGCTGTCCCAAATGCAGCCAGCCAGCTGGTGGGCCCGCATTTGGCGGCAGTCTCGGTCACGAGCTAAGCAAAAGTGGCCTCGCTCGTGGTGGCCATTTTCCAGCGTTTCAATCCAAGCAGCGTGCCCGTTTTCTGGCAAAACAACCATCCTCACACACACACACACACATACTCATATACCCGCTGGACACACAATGACAATAATGGACCCCGAATGCTCAATTAGGATTCGGAGCTCCTCCCCCCTCCAGCTCTCTGATGAGGTGAGCCGTTTGATTGCACTGGAGCGTCCCCCACAAGCTCAGGTGGTGCCATATTTTGCAGCACTCCCACTGGCACTCATAATGACCCCCAGTTGAGATGGGCCCCCCTCTCACTCGTGTCTCGTAATACGCTGGTGCCACCTTGTTCAAGTTTAGCCGCAACACTGCACAACAGTCCCAAAGAACACCACTGGCACCTGTCTGAATGTTGCTCCCCACCACTCGGCAAGCCAGCCCCCCATTTGCCCCCCGGCCTAGTCTCCCTTTTGTGGCCGGCATTCCGTCGGCGCGTGCTCGCCGCCATTAGTCGCTCATCAGCCTGAACAGGGCCCACCAAATAGGCGCGCATTTTTTCTCTCTACCTCTAGCCTCTCCTCCCCGTTGGTACTCTGTCTGTTTGGCTAGCTAGCTCGCCGGCTGGCTAACTGGTTGGCGGCTGGTTGGCGGCTGGCTGCCTCTGGTCGCCAGTCATAATATCTATTCGGTCGCCAATTGGGCTGCATTTCCAGTTTTCGTTGCGCCTCCGTTGGGTAACTGAACGCTTGTGGAGAGTCCAATGGTGGACAAGGTGGAGAGTATGCGAATAAATGTGCATGGGCTTGCAATCTGTCTGCTTGGCGACCATTTGGTGGGCGACCATTTTCGGCCACCATTGTGCTGCAGATTGGTGTGTTTGGAAACATTGGAAAAATTTCCCAATGTTTGGCCTAATCCTGCGCCCAATGAATGGCTCGATTGTTTTCGTTTAGGCTGGAAATTGGATCTTTTGGTTGGAAGGCAATTTCTGGCCAGAGAACAAGAGCGCCAGAGCACAAATATTTGCTCTCAATGCAGGCCACCCTTAGCTCGCGCTTGGCCCCCATTCAAATGGGCTTCGGAGGCGCCGAATTCGAATTGGGCCCAGCCAGCTAGCTAGCTAACCAGCGAGACTGCCGCCAGGCGAGAGGAAGTGGCGCCAATTGCACTTGCGGCTCGTCTGCTTTGGGCGCCCGCAGAATGGCCCAAAGGAGAGTGATGGGCGCGATTATCCTTGTCTTTATTGTTTCGTTGGCGAAAAGTGCGTGCGCCTCGTCGAGCCGGGATGCTCGTCTCTGCAAATCAGAGGGGCCAACTGCGTCTCTCTAGCTCGCCGGCGGCAAGCCCGAAGCCTCGAGCGAGCGGCCCGCATGAACGAGCCGCGCCAAAGATCAACTTTCTGCCCTGGGCCACCGGAAGGGGCGCGCGGCTGGCGAGACATTTGGCTGAGGGCAAAAATTGGCCCAACTTTGCTCCAACTTTTCTCCCCCGAACTGCAGGCCTCAGTGTAACTCGAGCGGCGAGTTTTGCCGCCGATTGTGGCCCCACCGATCTGGCGACTTTCTCTGGCTGGCCGGCCGGCCGCCAGTTGACGAGCGGCGGCGCCCCAACAGGATGCTCTGTTTGTCCTGCTGGGCCCAGTCTGACTGGCGCCTCGCCAGTGTCTCACTGAGCTGGACAGTTGAAGTGAAAGGACGTCCAGCTTGCAGCGCGGCGGACGTGGATTGTGTGCCACTGTGTGTGTGTGTCAGTGCAGAATGAGAGTTGGAGATTGCCTCTTTGTGGCCGAGCGGGCCGGAATTAGAGCTAAGGGCCGGACGTGGTGCGCCCTTAGCCCTCCAACTAAGCCGGCCTGTTTTCCTGCTTGTGGCGCACATAAAACTTGCCTTAACATTGACACAACCAGCGGCCGGTGTTTGTCTCATCTTTCTCATCGCCAACTCTCCCTCCTCCTTCTCCTTCTTCTCCTCAACAATCGATCATTAAATTGTACCCCTTTGGCACGATGAATCAAGGCGCGTTGCGCGCGGCCACAGCTGCACCCACACGCCGCCCAAGCTCTCCTTGCCAAGCTAGGCCGTGCTTCTGCCGCCAGCCGTCCTGAGGGGCGCGATGGGTGAGCAGTGGGCGAGCAGTGGGCGAGTTGCGGGCGCCGAGGAGAAAGGGAGAAGAGGGGCTCTCATTTCAGGCCGGGGCGACAAAGTTGGGCCTGCAACTTGATTAGCGGCCCGCCTGGCGCCGAACGTGACCCGGCCACTCGGGGCGGTGGGAGCAATTGGGCGCAATTGGACGCGCAACTGGGCCCACGGGCGAGGCCTGGGCACCGACAAGCTCGATGCAGATCAACACCCAGGGAAATGGGCCCGGCTAATTGAAGGGCCTTGGGCGGGCGACTTGTGGGCGCCCGTGGCCGATCTAGTTGAGGGTGGCGCCCAGTGGGTGCGTATGGATCTTTGTCAAGCGCCTGGGTGGAGGGCCGGCGGCGCAATTGGCTTGGGGGCGCGAGACTGGCGAGACTCGTGGGGCGGCGGGCGCGCTGGGAGAGTGGGTGTAGTGCACGTTGCGCGTCAAAAATACGATTACATTTCTGCATAGCTTTGCATAGGAATTTATAACCATACTTTCGGCGAATGGTGCACAGTGGGCGCGTGCAAGTGGCGCGCGCGATTGCGGCCGCTTTGCAGACGCGCTGCTGAATTGCAGCCGCACGGCCAATTGTTGTAGCATTGAATTTCAAGTGGCGCCCATCGACGTGCAGCCAGGCCGCCCATTTGCGGCAAGCTGGCCGCCCGTCCTGCGCCCTTTCGGGGCCAGTCGGTTGGCGGCCGCGGAGATCCGTCAGAGGGCCGGCCTCGAGTCGGAGGCAGACTTGCCGTCTGCCTTGCCTGGCGCGGCCCAGAGCGAAGAGGCCGCCCCGCTCGCCAGACGATGATGGAGAGCCGGGGTCGCCCTTTGGAATTGCCAGGGGGCCTCGGCAGGAAGAGGCCCCCTGGCCGAGCTGCGCATCTGAGGGGCGCTCAAGGCGGCCGACTCTAAGGCTCGCTCGAGTTGGGCGCCGCCGACACGCAACGAGCGCCGCCCGCGCGCCATTCAATCAGGACCCGGTGGAGGCGCGTCTTGCGCGCCCCTCGCCGAGATTAGCGGCCCATTGCAGCAGATCGGGGCCCAGATACAGGCGCCGGCGCCAGACAAAGGCCGGCGAGAAGTGGCGAGACGATGTGGAGCCAGTTGGGCTGCAGCTGGGCCCGGGCAAAAAGGGCCAGCACCTGGAAGTGAAGTGAGCGGTGGGGCCGCATCTGCCCCGGTCCTCATCAGTCGGCCGCACGTTTGTGTGCCCTTTCTCCTCGAGAAGGCCAGCTAGACGGGCGCCCATCTGGATGGGGCGCTCACTTCGCCCGCGTGAACTTGTTTCCTTTTTTCAGCCCGAAAACAATCTTTGGAAAAACATATTCATTCGATTTGGGCGCATTGGGCGCGCGCACACACAACACACAAACATGCAGGCCTGCCACTCACGCGCACAGGGCCCTATATGAGCGGCGCCAGCGCTCTGGCTCGGGGCGAGATAATCTCCGCTGATTTGGCCCCACTTCAGACGGCCGGCCCCCCCCCTTTTATTCGGCCCATTCCGGCGCCCCAAGGTGGCGCCCAATGGTCGCGGGGGCATAGGCAGAGGCAGGACGGCCTCTCGGCGCTGCCAAGACTGCTGATGGATTATAAAAAAAGTGGCAACTCAGAGCAGGCCAGGCGAGCGGACCAGATTCGAGGTGAACGCGAGAGGCAGTGAATAAATTAGGACTTTGGCCACTACTTCTGCCCTCCAGCGAGCCAGCCAGACTTGGGCGACCCTCTTTGGACACAGCTCAGCGGAGACAGCCTCTCGTGGTGGTGGCTCTCTCGCTCTCTGTTTGGACAAGGCGGGGATGTTTGCAGTTTTGCGGCTCAAAAATTGGTGGCCCCCAAAGGCTGGGCTCTCTTGCACTGCTCTCTTGCACTGGTCTCTTGCATTGCACGCGCTCTGCATTGAGGCTGAGCGGCCGAAACTGTGGCGCTGGGCCCGCGCGCTCGGCAGACAGTCTGCGGCAAGCAGACTGAGTTCTTCTCGAGTGTGCACATTGGAGCGCACACAGAAGCACGTCTCGCGAGGGCGCACATCTTGCACAGCAGCGCCCAAGTCTCCGGGCGGAGAACTGTGGAGCGCGCCCACTGGCTTGCAAATGCACTCACATTTGGCCCACAGACACAAATACAAATGGCCCTAACAGTTAGGCCGCCAGCTCCGATTTATCGGGCCCCCTCGGGCCCGGCGCCCAGCGAGTTACAAGGAAGCCACGAGCGTCCCACGGCCTCGGTTCCGTTTGACGGGGGCGCTCAAAATTGTCCGGACATGCGATGAAATGGCCGCTTTGGAGCCCGGTCCAGGCGTCAACGGGAGCTCGGAACAGCGGTCACTCAGAAACAGGCGTGGCTTGGCCCGCGGAAAGTGGCCCGCCGCCTTCGGGGTGATGCTGGCCCAGTGGAGCTGTGGGCCCAACAGGCCGACAAGTATGAAAGGAATTGTCTGGCTGGCGAAATTGTCTGGCGCTTATTTCGGCCGACTTCGGCCAAAAGGGAAGCCAAACGGAAGGGAGGGGGCGCATTTGTGTGGCTTGCGTGTGGCCTGCGCGTGGCCGGCGCACTGCCAGAGGTCCACTTTGGGCCTCCTCTGAATTGTGGGGCCCAACTGGGCAGTTTTGTTCGCGGGCTGCAATCAATGGGGGCCCAGTCACACGTCTGGGGGGCGTGCATGGCGGCGCGCTGGACCACGCAGGCAACTCGCATTGGCCTCTGGGTGGCAGAATCTGATGCTCAAACAAAGGGCTGGCTGGGGCGCTCGTTTGTACCACAGTATCACACACATCGCACACACTCTCGATCTCATTCTCGCGAGCGCCGCACACGCCTGGCCTGTGCGCGAATAATTGAATCACACTCAATGCGCGCGCCAGCCCCCACCCGACACGTGCCCTTTGGCTTGCCTCTTTTTCGCCTCTCGGGGCAAACCATCGGCCGGCCAGCCAGCAATGGGCAGCAATGGGCCCCTTGCGGAGGGGTCGTGCGAGCGGCGGGCGCCAATCTGCAGCTGGCGGGGCGCAAGTGTAAAATGGGGACCAAAAAAGCCGTTGCATCACAGGCGAGCACACACAAAGGGCGGCAATCGAGAGCAGGGCGCCAGGAAGAGGGCCCAAAGCGGGCCCAAAAGGAGAGCTAATAGCGAGGGGGGCCAGTGCGTCAGAGGGAACCTCTGCCCGGAGGCTTGGGTGCGGGCAGGCACAGCAAGGCGGCCGGCCCACAGTGACAGGCCGCAGGGAGAAGGGAGAAGGCAGAGGGGGCGCAGGGGCGAACGAGCTGAGGCTAACAAGTTGTGGTGCCGTTGGTCCGGTGGCTGCGCTCGCCTGAGTGAGCGTCGCCTCGCCAGCCTGGCCAGCATCGAGTGTTTCGGGCCGCCGAGGTTGGCTCGGTGGCCAATCTGCCCATTGGGCCGAGTTGGCCCGCGACCCAAGTTGACGCTCACTTAAACTCTCTCACTCTCGCTCTCACTCTCCGCCTGCAAGCTGAGCGCGCCAACGCACTCGCACCAACACCAACACCAACGCTCACACTCACACTCACACACACTCGCTCGCACAGAGTAGCACACAAGCAGCCTGAAGTAGTTGGCCAGATTGGCCCGATTGGGCAGAGATGCTGATGGGCCTAACTTGAGTGATTGCCCCCATTCGACATCCTCCATCTTATCACCACCACGCCCAATGGAGTCCCATTATTTCTAGGCTAGAAAATTATTTCTTTTACATACAGTCATTAGAGGAGAACAAAGCAAAGTTACTGACTTAATTTATTAACATTGCCCGCCCGCCGCTGGCCGAAACACTCGCACACACAGTGTGACGACTGGCCCAGTCAAATCAGAAGGAACAAGAAACAAGCCTCACAATAGTGGCAAGCAAGATGGCCTCAAGCAGCCAACTTAGCTCAATTCGGAACACTAACTCCATGAAGCAGATTCGTAAGGACTTGGTAAGTAGAACCTGATACATGCCCGACGAAATGAACTTCAAGCCCTGCAAGCAATTCAAGTGCCACAGAGAGGGGGCGGCCCGCACTTGGCACACTTGGAGCCCACCAATGCGGCCAACCTCTCTCCACTCCTTAGCCTCCCTAGACCCTTTCGGGGCGCCCCTCTCGACTCATTAGGCAATTGGATTCAGACTGAGTTCAGCTTAACTGAACTCTTCTCTCTCTCTCTCTCTCTCTCTCAATCTGTCCCCCAGTTGCCGGCTTAGCTCTGCGCGCCGTCACACTGGAGAGATAGGAGTGCTTATGTTTTCAATTCCTTCCACAGACAGAGAGAGACAGAGAGAGAAAGAAAGATATTTCAAGCGAGAGGGCCACACACTCCAGTTTGAAGCAACTTCGTGCCATATATTTCCACCATTAGGCCCTGCTTCTAATCGCAACAAAGAGCCCCATCAAGCCTTTTCGGTCCGTCTCCGTCAGACTTGGCTTCAATGTAATTTTTGTTACACTCTCTCCTTTATCTCAAACTCGCACCAAGCCCACTTCCACTTTTAGACCCTCTCTCTCGCTGGCCAACTGCACCGATGCAGTGGCGTCAAGTTGGGGCCAAGCTTGGGTCCGGCTGGCTGAGTTTCGAGCCCCAAACTTCTCAACTGGCCGCCAGCTGACAGGCAGCCAGCCAGCTAGCTAGCTAGCCAGCGAGAACTGCCCTTGGACAGTGAGAGTAGTAGTAGCAGCACACAGTAAGAGATATTAGACCAATTCATTTTGCGGGCATTTGTACATCCTTCATTCTTTTGCTCTGCCCTTGCGCGAGCAGCGAGCCCAGAGGACTGCCCGACGGGCTCACACGAGGGGAAAACATTTTTGCTCGGCTGAGCAAGTTCAGTTCGATTTCAATTAGACTCCGCTGGCCAGGCCGTCATCGCCGCCAGCCAGACTTAGAGAAAGAGCATTCTGGGCCCCTTTTGGGAGCCCGGCCAACTTGCCACATCCCACTGGCCACTTGGAGCCCAAATTTTGCTGAACTTCTGTTCCTGGCCAAGTGGAGCCAGGAGAAAAGCGGCTTGCTAATCGGTTTTAGTCTCGGTCTCCTGCTGCTCAGTTGCACCTTCGGAGTTGGGGGGCTGCCCCAAGAGCCGTTAAAAGAGAAAGCGGCCACAGTTTTGTGCCTTTCTAGCCTCAGCCACTGTGGCTGGGGGCCCGCAAGCCACTCTCTGTTGGGCCAGCGCTAAATCGAGTGAACTGATGACAGGGGAGAACAGAAAACGAGTAATGTCTCGACGAACCATTAGCGGCGCCCAACAGGAACGTGGCCGGCCGCCTCTCGCTGGGCTCCCGGTGGGCTCTCCTGGTGGCTGGGAAATATATCATTGGCGAGCGGCTGGTGTCGTTTGCATTCGTCGTGATCAGCATGTCTTGTGCTAGTGTCTATGAGTGTTCCTGTGCGCCCAGTTGGCCCACTGGGCCGCTCTAAACTGCAACGAGGTCCAGAGACTCACAGCAAGCAAGCTCGGGCTGCGTGCTGGGGGCCAATGCTGGAGAGACAGTTGCGGCCAAACCCGCCAGCAGCTTGGCCCTTGCTCAAAACCACCTTGCTCAAAAGCGCCACAGTGGGTCCCCTTTTGCTGGGGCGAAACTTGTGGCCGCTACTTGTGTGCAACTTTGGTGCCCCCAGCCAAACGCAGAACGGGGGCATCTGTATGAGTTTTAGTGGTGCCACTCTGTTGTAGTTATATAACTGCTACCGTTGTTGCTTTAAGCTCGCCTCTTAGTACTCTTCTATTGCCCCCCTTTGGGCGCCTTTGCGCTTGCGCCTCCCCTTTTCATTCTCATTCGCCGCCGGAACATAGAACCCTTTTAATGGACGCACCATCGTCAGGCCGCATGAGACTGAGACTGCAGTTTGTTGTTGTTGTCGTTGTCGTTGTTGTTGTTGATGTTGTTGTGTGTGTGCCTCTCGGTGTATATGAACCGGCGAAATTTCCAACCAACAATCTCATTCTGCCTGCGTAAGATCGTTACTCAAGAATATTCCAAGCTTCGCCGAGGTCTAAGTGAGTTTTAATTGGAGGCACGAGTTGTTTGTTTAGGCCGAGGGTTCACATTCAACGGAGGAGTTTAAGGAGTTGGAGGGTAAGAGCAGAGAGAAAGAGAGAGAGGGAAAGGAGTTGAACAAGAACTGGAAAGAATGATCTGTCGCCAAAACAATGAGTCTGCCAGTGGGGGAAGCAAGCCAGTAGTGAGCCTGTTTATGAACTCATCTTGTGGGCGAAACTCCAGGCCAAGCAATCATACGGCAACTGCGCTGGCCTCATGAGAGAGCAGAGGGAAGAAGTTGCCCATTTTACAACATTCTCTTCGAGAGCCACTCTGCTCAAGCCTCATGGGTAATAGTTTACTCAAGACAAGGTGCCATGTGGGTAGAAGAGGAGTCAGGAGAGTAAGAGAGAAGGACGGCCAGCAGTTGGGGAGCCATAATTGAGCGACGGCTCACGATCTTTTTTTTCTTTTTGTTATATGGCGTCTGCTCTCCATGATCATCGCTGAACATAAACATACAGACACAAGAAAAAAGGGGGCCCAACTTGCTGGTGGAGGCGCTTGATTCATCTCGCAAATCAGCGCCAAAATGAATGGCACAGAGACTTGTTTTTCACTCGTTCTTCTTGTTGGCAGTTCACTAGTTGAGCAATTTGCAACTAGATTCCCCGCTAGAGAGTCGCTTTAAAACTAGTGATGGATACGAGACAGAGGCAAGACTCCGACTCCGACTCCGACTGCTGCTGCTGCTCTTGTTGTTGTTGTTGTCGTCGTGGTTCTACTGGAGAGGATAATTTTGGGAAACGGCGACGGCGAAGGCAACAGCCTCAGAAGAGGCAAGCAAGAGCAGCCCAAGAGGGCCGTTCAATTCTTCCTGTGGCTTGTCTTGATGGCGTTTGACTTGGCGCATGCCGGCCACTAAATCGAAAGGGCGCAACCATTGCAAACAAGCTATAACATGAAACTTTGCTTCTTAGAATAATACAATCAGCCAGAGAGACAGAGGCGCTCGAGAGCAAGAATCAAGCGAAATCCACGAGCCAAATTCTAGCATTCTAGCAGCTAACTGCCAACTAGACATTCATCCAGCTTATCGCTAAACAAGAGCCATTCCAGTTGAGCTGGCTAGCTTGCTAGTTCCTAGAGAGAGAGAGAGAGAAGAGCTAGAAATTGAGGCAAAAGGCTGAGGGCAAGAATTCAAGCTTCTCGTGCCTTTCATTTGTGAGATAGAATTTTTTTATTTCTATTATGAAAGCAACAATGAGCATCTTAGCGTTTTGCCCACTACTCCCTTTGGCTTTCATGTCTCGTGCTCTTTGTTCTTCCAAGTGTCGTCCCCCATCTGCTGACAGATGATGGCCATCAGCAGGCCACTAAGTTGAAAGCGTTCTGCTGGCTAGCCAAAAGAGAGCAGGCCACATAATCAGACTCAAACTAATACTCAAATTTGCTCAACCCAATTTGGGGATAACAACACCACTCAAACAAACGGCACCACAACCAACACACACGTACATCCACGTACAAAACCACACAATGACAAAATGCCTCCACCTAAATTAATGAAAAAACATCGTACTTTTGATTGTGATCTTGCCGACACTGAGTTGCAATCTCAACCAAAACTCAAACATCAAACACTCTGCACGCAATCAAATCCGCCGTGTTCGTCTCAAACTGCTGCAACTACAACGATCGCCACCAATGCCGGCGATCTAAACGTTTGCCAAAACCACGACTTCGACAACGCCAACGATCATGGAAACTTTCATGCCCAATTGCATGGTGATATCCAATCTTCGATCGTTACCCGTCGAACGCCAAATGAAAACGTCTCCAATGGTCAAAAACTATCCAAACTTGTCTTGTCATCCTCTTTACATCAATTGACCGACTCAAAATATCACAACAATCATAAAACAAACCATCCTGTCTCACATACCAATGCCAAATATAAACACACGACAACATCAAACATCGCCGACAACCATTCTCACTTCGCCATGCCACACGCTGACCAAAACAACGTCACCAATTCAACTCCATCAACTGATCAACAAATGTCCTCAATGATTAATCACATTGATCATCGTTCTTCATCTGGAAATTCTAACAACAATGAAAACACATCCACCTCTCGAAATGTTGAAAATAACCTTCAACAATCTGCACAAACACGAATTACTGATGCCGAAATGAACCCTTCCCCAACACAAACAACTGTTAATCATAACAAAATCAATAATCATAAAAAGCGCGAAGCTAACCTAGACACAGTTCATGTTGTTGTAGGAAATGAAAGTTGTGATTTAGATTCTGCTGTCAGTTGTCTGCTAATGTTTCATATTATATCCAAAATGTCAGATGAAATCAATGGCAAGGACAAGACAAGAACTCTTTATATTCCACTCTTGAATACAACTAGAGATATGCTTGATAGTAAGTGTGAGGTATTGTGGTTTCTGCAAAAGACTTTGAATATTGATAAATCCTTTCTAACTTGTAAGGACGACATCGATTGGAATGAAATCAAGAAAAATGGTGTCGAAGTTCTCATAACACTTGTTGATCATAATTACAATGAAGAATTCAAAGATATTGGAAAGATTGTTGAGATAATTGATCATCATCAAGTGCAAAATCCACAGTGGCTTATGGAAAATCATTCGCAAATTAGGCTAACTTTGGATACACAAGTTGGCTCTTGTACAACACTAGTTGCCGAGCGATTATTTTATATTTATGCAGAACATCATGTGTCCGATGAGATTCTCTTACTAATTTATGGTACCGTATTATTAGATACTATTTGTTTGAGTGAAAAGGCAAAGCGTTTTACTAGACGCGATGTATATCTTTTGAAAAAATTAGATAGTTTATTAGGCTCTAAGAAGCCCGTCCGCGAAGATTTATATAAGCAACTAGTTGAAGTGAAAAACTCACCCAGAGACCTGAATTTTGAAAAACTTATGAAACGAGATCTCAAGATATATAAGGATAAACATGGAATGAGGATTGGTATTGCTAGTTTATTCGGTATGGCTGCCAGGGAGGCATTAGGTTTAGCAGTAAATATTGACTTAGATTTGTTTTTCAGACAAAACCAGTATGAAGCGTTCATAATTATGGGCTTAATCGCTGACCTAGAACACTCAGACAGCATATCTAGAGACTTGGTACTCATATCGTCTAATAAGCGTCTATTTGAGAAACTCTGTGAGGCTTTTGAGAGAGACACCAGCAAGTTGGACCTGCATCCAATTGGCTCTGATTCAAGTCCGGACCCTGAGGATAATATCATCAACAATAAAAAGATAGTCGACAGCAGTAGTGATCTATCCAAGGCAACTATCTCAGCCGATGGAGCAACTAGTGGTCAGGAACTCGAGGACCACAAGCCATTTTACAAGGCTCGAATCTGGTTGCAACGGAATGTTACTTCCTCCAGGAAAGTGGTGGCGCCTTTGGTGCTTAAAGTCTTACATGATGGTGCTCAATAAAACACAGAGAACGGAAGGGCGGTAGTTACATTAGTCAATTTGTAGTTATTTGAGTCACTTAGCTCCCTGACATCTGACACTTTCGAATAATCAACTGGGCTGTGTCTGCTGCTTCCGACCTCCCATCGAGTTCATCACACGTTCCTCTAACTTCAAACAGTGTCGCAAATAATCTCTGATTATCTTTACGCTGTCGGAATTGCACGCAGTGATTTGAATTCGTGCTATCGCTTCGTCAATTATCGGAATTGACATTTGCATGGTTTGCAGAGAGATCTTGTGATCTATCCAACGAACCGAGTCTCTCCAAGCACCTTAGAGCCGATAGACTAGCAATTCTAACCTGTAGCCAAGCTGTGTGTCCGAAAAACAGGAAACCCACATGCAATGGATCTTCTCGCCTGCGGTCGTCCTTCATCCGGCTGGAAAGCTGGAATAGTCTGGTGCCTCAAGTTAAGCTGCACCTGATCGGGGAACTCGTGATATTCTGAGAGCGAGGGCGTAGGATATGGATGGGTCACCGATCGCAACCCCGTTGAATGGTAGCCTGCATAGCCTTTCGGCTATGGAGGCAGCCTCCCACGAGAAGCATCACCCGACGCTTCTCGATCTCCGTCCCTACTAGACGCAGGACCTGTCCGTGACCGCCTGGATTTGGGCTCCTTTCTCACCTTGCGAGAGGCGCAAAGAGGCTTAGCCATTGATCCATAGAACTCGACGGGTTCTTTAGAGAGAGAGAGGGAAACGGAAGTTGTAACGGAAGTTTCAGAGCTTATCCAGGGCTAACCTGGGCGGGTTCCAGTGCAATTTTGCTCTGCGAGTTCCAAAGAAATACGGGGCTTCCAACGAAATAATGAGATTAGATTTCCGCTCGGCTGACGCCAAGGATCGATCAGATCATCCTGAATTGAGGAGTGATTTGCTGAATAACGAGACCTGTTCTCTAGATGAAGAGGGTTAAGAGAAACCTGGAGCAATCATTCTGCTCTTGTCCTTAGGACTCTCGAGGATGTGCTGTATGATATACTTGTATTGATATTGGGCCGAAAGTTCAGTGCGCTCGTGCAGAAGGTCCATTACTAGCTTAGTATGCTCCGGGCGACTATGATCTGGAGTTCTCTTGGTCGTACGACAACCATATGGGCGCATTGATAAGGATATTACATCATATTTGAGAGCATTCATGGTGGATCCCAAACAAGCAGATTCCACATATTTCATGCACTCCAACCATATGATTACCAATTTGAACTGATCAACCCTTTTCCCTCCGATTTTGTTGATTTGAGTGAATTTATTCTCGTGCCACAACCATTTGTTGGGCTCACTGAGGATGCACCTTGATTTTTGACCATCTGCTGCTTCTGACCTTTGGTACCATGTCCAGAAAGATTTCGCATGGCATGTAGATGTCAAAAACTTCAATGACCGAGCTGTGAGGAGTATCTCTTTGAAAAAGGGGGCAGCTCGTGCCCTTAGCACAACCTTGGAACGTGGATACGTGAATACTTCCCGACTTGATTGTCGGGCTTCCGCTCCGTATGTTCCGCTCCTCGCTCAGCTTATCCGGAAGGCAGTTTGTGCCTTCCGCCGTTCAGAATATGCCCACCGCTATCTTCACCATCTTCCTTCACCCATCTTGTTGTAACCCTCCGCATACCACCGACAGCAATGGATTGATATTGTCCAAGCCAGATGCACGCATCGAATTCAATTTGATGATTTGACGGAAAAATCCCATCGCTCGCAAACTCTCTTCAATCAGTCGTTTAGTCAACATGATTGGCTAGTTGACAGTGCGAGCGGAGTTTATCGAAGCAAGCGTTTATGTAGATTGGCAAAAAGTCGCTTGCCGTCGCGCTCAGGGGTAAGAAAAATCCACAAATGGGAGTGAGATATCGATTAGGTGACAGCTCTTGTAGGGCTGGTCCAGTTCATGGGCCTTTGTCTGGCCACTTGTGACAGTTTCAGGATCTGAATCAATGCAAGACGGGGCCTATGTTTGGCCGGGAAGACCATGTTCTCTGATCATTCTATCGTCAGCAGACAACTTTCCAAAGTCCGACCAGCCTGACCAAATTTCAACGATTTTCATCGAGGTGTAGACTCGGTGGTTGTTGGCGCTCAGCTTGTAGGAGGATAATGTATGAATTAACTCTGTGTGGTGTGAGACATCTTCCCAACACACTTTGGGTGCCACTTCCGGATAGTGCGCAGGACGAGTAAGCGGTATGACGATGATTTCTCAACAGCATCGCCGACTTCTTCACATTCGTGGTCAGCGACTTGATTTTTGGGCCTCAACTGAACGGTTTCAACGGAGTCAAAGGAAAAAGTTGGTCCTATTAGGCTTCATTCTCATCCGGCAGAGGTTCAATGAAGAGAACGACAATTGCTCAATTTGAAAGCCAAATGACAGTTCATTCGTCGATTGGGAAATGAGGTCCGCCGCAACTCGTTAATCGATTTTCATATCTTTTCATCGATACTCGATGATAAGGTCCCAGTCTCTGCAATCTCATTCGTAAGAATTCAGTCGTCAGAACAGAGCTACCCAGCTCTTGGACTAGACCATATGTGAGATGCAAAGTAATCTCTGTAGGCTGAGGATGAGAGATTCCGCCGAAAGTTCACTTGATATGATGAACCAGACTAGAACAATCGAAAGTTGGTGCCAGGAGGGTAGCATAGCACCCTTCAATCGGTACTATAATCCCGATCAATCCGGTTTGACAGAAACTGTGGCCTAAAATTTACTGGGGCGGTAGTCCAATTGAATTGAGAGTGAGATCGCGCGAGCAAGCTGACCTCCTACCATCGACCTGACCTCTCTGCAGCTTGAATCGCGCGCTAGGATTGTTTACATTCTTGCCCCACCAGGCATCTACACGTAGGCCAAGGATGTTTGCCAAGTGTTATTCTATTTCTAACCTCTTCACCTTCTAGACTCTCCGATGAGTTGACATGAGTGGAAATATTACCCTCGTGAGAAGAATATGAATCTATTATCATCCAGATCGAAAACATATATATTCAGAAATAACGTTGGTCCGCGTATTTGTTTCTCTAGGTCATTGAGCATCAGTCAATGGAAGAAGTACTTGGCCATATTGAAGCTAGACTCTAGCTCGACTAGCAGGGAAATCAAGGATAGCTTCCTGAAATTAAGCAAGGTCTATCATCCCGACAACAAGCTAACAGGGAGCCACGCCAAGTTTGTTGAACTCAAAGAAGCATATGATGCCCTGAAAGACGGGCAGCAGCCGTCATCCGCATCATCTTCGAGCAGATACGATGAAGATCTATCTCACAAAGCACATAGGAGACATCGTGATATTTACCAGAATTACACAGATCATACAGGGTATGGATCAGGAGCTGGCTTCGGTCAATCAGGGAAAACAGAAGCTTGGGAAGCGTATGCACGTGAAAGAGCATATCAAAGACAAAGGGCTGATTGGAACTCATTCGGTCAGAGGCGTCCCTTTAGCTCAGGTGCCAATTTCACTATATTCCTCGGTGCAATTGCTTGGATATTCATATACTCCGGCATATTGCTTGTTTGGGACTACAACGATGCTATAAAAAAGGGCACTGTAAGATACAATGCCCGAACTAAGGAAGACTACCTGGCTTATGAAGAGTTTCTTAGGCGTAAAGAACAGAGAAGGCTTCTCAGATCGAAGGAACTCCCAGAGGATTCAATTTACGCTCAAGGATTGACAAAACATACTACAACAAGAGAATCCTCCCCCAGTGATCCCGTGAAAGAGGGCCCCAATACACTGTCAAGCGATACAATTGGGAGTTCTGAATCGACGAACCTGATCCCTGATCAAGGCGATCATATCCATCCACATAAACATTAAAACTGTGATACGGATGACTGGAATTGATGAGAGATTGTTACAACACTGGATTGTGTTCAATTGATTTGTGATGATTGGATTTTAGCGCTCGAAACTATAGCTGTTGATATGGAACTCATTTGGCTCTACATAGTATTTTCGGAAGATATGCGCTTCCTCATGTCTACAATAAAAAAATATAACTGACGGCTCATCTCTCGATGGAAGCTTCGAGTAGCTTCCTTTCACTTGCAGTCTTATTGAGTGATCCCTCACGTAGATAGTCCTGAACCATGAGGAGCATGGTGAAAATCACAGATATTCCGACCCAAAGTACGAAGAATGATTCTACTATCACATAGCCTTTCCAATCGACGAGGAATCCTGTTATGTTGGATGCAAGCGCAAGGCCTAGATTTTGTATTGCTTGCATAACTCCGTATGCGGTTCCGAGTTGATGTTGCGGCACCGCCAAAGCCACTAGTGGCCATAGAGCACTACACATGATCGAATAGCCTATCCCAAGAGCTATCATAGGAACCCAAAGATTGATGTAAGTGATTGCCATGCTCATATGGGCAACCATAACTAGGACAGAAGCCACGAAAAGGAAGACCAAGTTTCGACCAACTTTGTCTACCACCAAGCCAATCATAGGGGAAGTTATTGCCGATATTAGATAGACAACACTGTCTGTAGCATTAGCTTTGTCTGGCTCATAACCCCACTTGTTCTGGAAAAATTTTGATCCTATCGCTATGAACGGAAATATGGTTAAGTAGAAGCTCACGCAAATCAAGGTCAGCATCCAAAACTCGGACTTGAAATTAGTGACATCCTTGAATCGCATGGTCTCGTCCGATTGTGGAATCGGTCTGTTCAAAATTCTCTCTGCCCTCTTATCTAGAGCAGCCAGGACTATAGATGTTAGGAATGATATTATACATGTTAAACCGGCGACACAAAGTGTATAACCTAGGGCTGTCTGAACTGGGTGTGTTTGTCTGGTTTGATTATACACCCAGTGCATGGTGTTATAAGCCAATATGCTTCCAGCTCTTGACACTGTTATTTGGAATCCGAAAACTACGTTCAATTCCCCGCCTTTGAACCAGGAAACAACATAAGTATTTTGAGCAACAGATAGTGATTCACCGCCCAGACCGTAAACAAAACGTCCAAGTTGCATCAGCCAAAACTGACCAGTGAAGGCACCCATTGCAAACATGTATTGGCCGATGATCAGTAAGACCAGGAAAACGATTGCTCCCAGCCTGATACCTAAAACTTTGTCTATCAATACACCGCCAAAGGCACACATAATCACATTAGGCCATGAGTATAATGCATACAAGGAAGTGAATTGACTAGTTCCCACTGACATTGCATCTTCAATCTGCTTCTCCAATGCACCTGGCACATCGTAACAGAAATAGTTTCCAAATCCTAATATACAAATTAAAGCTAATGCTATATAACGATGCCAGGCTGAGTTGGGGTCCATAAGAGTTTGAAAGAAACCCATGATTGCTGTACTAATACTTTCATTGAAGAATATACCTAGATTGGTAATGTTAAGAACCCAGAACTTGTAACTTCATCTACTGTGAGGGCGTTGAGCGGCGCACTGACGGGCTGCACTCACCTCGAGTCCAGAATCTCGATAAGGATTGCTGTAGTTGTCGCAGGAGTTGTGTGGGGCCCAAAACTGTTGCGGTTTAAAGCATGCTTTTATATTAAAAATAGAGTCATTATACTCTGAGGTTTTGAGTTTATCACACTCCATCAAAGATGATTTCGAGACTGCATTCATATGTTGGCTACGCCACATTACTCAGCTTCGTGATCAGTGGACTTGTTTTAAATATTGCGCAACTCCTTGTTTTCGTCTTGATAAGGCCAATCAGTCCGAGACTTTTCAGAGAGATAAATCACTATCTACAATTCTCATACTGGTCGCAGACGGTTGCAGTCACAGATTGGAATACCAACGTTAAGTGCCGTCTTTATTATAAAGATGAGAAATCATTCGAAGAGTTTGGAAAATACTCTGGGATCGTTATCGCCAATCACCGTTATGATATTGATTGGTTGGCGGCTTGGATGCTCTCGGATAAACTAGGGACGCTAGGTAGTGACAAAGCCATGCTCAAATCATCATTGAGGCACATACCTGTTATCGGATGGGGCTGGTCGCTTTGTGATATGATATTTCTATCCAGAGATTGGCAAAAGGATAAGGATAACTTGGCAAAGCAAATGAAAATCCTTCTTACATACCCAAGATCCCTGATATTAGCATATTTTGAGGGCACCAGATTCACGAAATCCAAGTACGAGGCTAGCCAAAAGTACGCAGAGGAGAAAAAATTGCCAATAAGATTGAAGAACCATCTGATTCCCCGAACAAGAGGTTTCCATTGTATGACATCCGTCATAAAAGAAGAAATGCGGAAGAACCCAAAACTAAAATTCGGTCTATATAATTTTGAAGTTGCCTTAGATAATGACGATAATAGCAAAGCCTCTCTGACCTCTATTCTGGGAGGAGCCAAAACATGCATCCACATCTACGTCGAGAGCCTGAATCCTGAGCAAGTGCCTACAGGCAGCGAGGAGGCTAACTCAAACTACTTATTCCAAGTTTATAAAGAAAAAGATAGGCTGATGGATTACTTCAAGGAGAATGGAAAGTTCCCTGGGATTGAGAAACCGTACAAACCTAGGTGGCAAACACTCGTCAACTGGTCTTCCTGGATGTTGTTAACCTACGTGACACTTGTGTATCAATACTATGTATGTTTCACGGCCGGTAGTTTAATTTACATCACATTCATGTTGACACTCGCGCTTTCTGTTGTCTTCTCGCTCAGATTGATGGTCAACTCTACCAAAGTGAGCAAGTCGTCGTCCTATGGTACATCGACTAATTCATCTAAAAAGGACTAAAACTAATCCTGGAAGGAGACTCAAAGCGCTCATGCATTTTATTGCATACTGTGATTTATTGTTTGTTTTTGCATTGTTATCAATATCAAGACTATGCTGCTATCACCGTGTGCCGTCAGCGTAAAATGTCAACCAATTCAAGAAAGAATGAAAGCTTAGCGAGGTTATCTAAGCTCAATTAAAGTGCGAAGCGCAGCAGTGTGATCCTCAGTATCATCTTTCATGCTTGAATATATAACAATAATCTTGTAACTACGCCTCACTACTGCTCCGGATTTTGTCCAGTCGTCAATAACTTGAGAGCTTTCTGCAGGTTGGCTACCGCTGTAGGTATATCGTCGTACTGAAGTGCACTATTCGCGAATTTACAATACTTTTGACCTTTCACTATATCTTCCGGTTTAAGAGGAGTTCCATTCGTAGCCAAAAATCTGGCCTCCGCTATAGTAGATCTAGTAGACTCCTCCGTACGACACGTGACGTTCGATGTCCTATCGGTCGAGCTGGCTGAGTAGGGCGTGACGGAGGGCGTCATTATGTAAGGGTCAGTTGGTTTGGGTGGTATAATCGCTGCAGCCGGTCCTGTATTATCAAACGTATCCTTTGGCACTTCTGGTATGTAAAGGCCTCCTGGACCCCCCGATCCACCATTGTCTGTATTCACAGTGCTGTGAGCCGGGGCAACTTCAGAAGGATTCCCGGGAGTCGGCATTTGCGGGAAAGCAGTTGAGGGTGTTGCAGGTGGAGCTGCACTTCCAGCTGAGGGGTCCGCCTCACCTGTGGTGCTACTGCCACCGGTCCCTTCGAGGTCAGCGCCCTCGACTGGCCCAGGCTTGGGGGTTTGTCCGGTCTTCAAACACTTTTGGATGTACGCTGCCTTGAATTTAGCGTATTTGGCTTTCTGACTCACCTCTTCCGTCAACTGACCGAATATGCTCATTGCCTCGAACATCACCGATGCCATATAAAACATTTTGACAGTATTTTTATTTGCTGTGCCTTGGCAATCTAATGTGTCCGCCTTATTGAAGAGCGACATGACAAAATTCTCGAAATGAGCCTCACCCACGGTACGATTAGTCACAGTCTCATTTCCTTCGTTTGATTTCCTATACTTCTCCAGCCAAGAGATTAGAGTTGAGAGGAATTCTTTGCTCTCGGGTGAGTCCTTGTCGATTTTGAGTGCATAGTCGGTAGAATATAAGCGTAGCCAGTAAGCCACTACCGGGTCGTAGCGTTCAACGTCTTGGGCAACCCTCATGTAACTTTGGATTGCTTTGAGTTGCATCGGTGGTTCGGGAAGGTCTTTTTGCGGTGTAGCTGCCATGATAGGATAGTAATAGAGGCTATCGAGATATTATTCGGAGTAAAGTTATTTACTGTTTTCGTCGGAGAGAGAACGAGGTTAAGTTTATGTTTTCGATCGTCGCAGCAAAAAGCTGTAAGCTTGGAGAACAGCTGACAGATTATTCATTCTATTGAAGTGAATCCCGCAGAGAGAGATTGATTCTTACAGATTCTAGATGCTTGTGCGCTAAATCAGCAGCAATTGAGGCAAATCCGAGGTCGTATCAATTGCATATTTTATTCGCTGGAATAACATAGAGCCTCATGCCAGGTGCCTTATGAAACTGTAGATCTAACCAGAGATCGCGATGAGAGAACCGAAGTTTAAATTTATGTTGTAGAGCAGAGGGAAACAAGCTCAACTCGGCGGTCACCCACACGGTGGCCTATATTTTTCGATGGGGAGCGAAAATGTCATTTCGAGCTCTCCGATCCAGTGGAACTTCATTTGTATCGCTAATGAAGCTCCATCGCAAACACCCATCGGAATACCCTAGACTGTGGTTAGATTAGCGGAACAATTGATGTAATACTTTCCTCTTCGTGTTCCCGAGCTCGACTGCTCGCGCTCTTTTGTTATCGTTCACTCTTTCGCACGCAATCGTAGAGGGAAGCACGCTTGTTTTCAGTGCATGAATCCCATTGGTGAGCCCGTAACACTCTCGTCTTCATGACACAGCTAACATTTTCCATACCAACAGATTCAACTCTGTTCCACACTAGCAACCCGGAGATGAAAACACAGGACCCTGACTACACCAGGTTGAATCTCACATCCTAGTTTCCCATCACCTGAGTCTGACATAACTCTATCCTCCATCCAGCTCAAGATTTTGTCCAGAGCACTGGGAGCCGAGACCAGAAATCATTCGATATGGATAGGCGACTTGAGTTCACATCTCAAGCTTTCTGTAAGATGTTCATGCATATCATGAAGCACTCTCATGCAGTCTGTTGCGGCCTCTTCCTTTCACCAAAGCCACAATCGGGTGATAATGAAGGATCCGAAGAAAACAAGGCAGGCGATCAAGAAAACCAATCATCTGCGGCAATAGCCAAAGTAATCGATGTCGTTCCGCTATTACATACCTCTCATTATCTGGCTCCAGCCATGGAGATTGCCTTGAATTCTGTCAATATCTACGCTCAAGAGCAGGAGCTTTTCATATCAGGTTATTATCAGACTGCTAAATACGAGCATGCATTAGATATCTTCGGTCAACGAGTTACAGAGAAGATCACCGAAACATACCGTGACGCCGTGTTGTGTCAAGTGGCAGTACTCCCATCCCAGGAATCAAGGGAATTTCCTCACATACACCTAGATTTACATCAGTTTGTTGATGGAAAATGGCGTCGAAAGACATCACAGTATGAAGTCGAGAATGGCATTAGCTTGATAAAAGAGAAGATTATATTTTCGAAAGAAAAGTTGTATAGACAGATAGTGGACTTTGATGATCACTTTAATGATATATCTTTGGATTGGACTAATGCCAAGATAAGTCAGCGCATAGACTATCTTGTAGCAAATGTATGTTGATGAACAACACTACTCAAGCAAGTCAGGACCCAATGCGAACTTGTGAAGCACTCATGAGTCTCAGGGATCTGCTTGAAGGTCCACCTTCAGATTCAGTGGAACATGAAAGAACTACAAATAAAGACTAGGATGCAATTTTATTTCAGGGCAATAACTTTGTGAACTTCAAAAACGAAGAACGTGAGTTCATCTTCGCGACTCACATCCAGTGTACCCTGTCGTCGACAGCGAGCATATCAAGAGTCAACGTCTTTCCTGAGATCCGCAACACGGTGAAGTCAATATCATAATGGAATGTAATGTAATCTGCTAGTCCATCTCTTTTAGAGCAGATTTGTTGACTTTGCCATTCTCAAGTCTTGGGAACTTCTCGAGCACCCTTACACCTCCATCGAGTAGAACCTTGGACGATCTCTCTGATATGAAGTCTATGATCTCTTTTTCGGTTATATTGTATCCATGCTTCAGAGTGACAAATGCACGAGCAATGTCATAAACTATTTCCTTACGGTATTCCCCTGCCTTAACGACGCAGACGCCCTCAATAGCCGGGTGCTCACTTATTATGGACTCTATGTCATTTGGAAAGTATCTATAGTTGTTGCTTAGGACGAGGAGCTCTTTGTATCGCCCCTCTATGTAGACAAGGCGATTTTCATCATAGTAACCCTGATCTCCAGTCCTGAACCAACCGTCATGCGTGAAATCGTTTCTATTGAAGACTCCCGGCTCGCTTGTCAGATAGCCAGGGAAAATCTGCGGTCCCCTGAGGGCTATCTCTTTCTTAACTTTTGCTCCTAGTGGCGTTGTATTCTCACCATCCATTATAATGGCCTCCATGCCTGGACAAACATGGCCAACGGATAAGTAGTTATCTTCGGCCTGTGAAAGCTCGATAAGGAATACCCAGCCACACTCTGTCATACCGAAGCATTGACGTAGGCTCTTTAGATTGAATCCTCTAACGACAGATTTTGGCAAATCTTCATGGACTATTTTGGCACCGGAAGTTATCACATGCTTCAACGAAGATAAATCGTAATTATCTTTTATCTTGATTCCGACATTGCCGAGCATCGCTAAGAACGGTAAGGAAGACGAAAATATGGTTACCTTGTATTTCTCAATAGTCTTCAAGGCATCCTCAACATCCGATAGGTTACTCCATAAGACAAAAGTGCTGCCACCATTTATGCAAGCTAAAAGAGCCCATAGACCTGGTCTATGTGTAACTGCCAATGATCCAGTGATCACTTCACCCGGCTTGAGATCCATTAGCTCCTCATGATCCACTGACGCCACGAGATGGCACAGATTTTTGTGTGTCCTCGGTATAGGTTTGGGCTTACCAGTTGTCCCGCTTGAGAATTGTATGACAGCAAAATCTGATTCGTTATTGATTTTGGTCTTCTCTAGTAGCTCGTCAACGCTATACCCTTGATAACTTGAGTTCTTATCCAGGAGCGAGGCGATCCCCTCATAGCCACCAGAGGCAAAATCGTAGAGGATAACCTTGATCAAATCTTTCAATCCCGATAGTGTTGAGGCACCTTGATCAAGTAGACTTTTGGTTGTGATTAAGAATTTGCAATTCGTTGCTTTTGCAGTGTCAAGAAGCTCCCTTGGTCGATGGGCATCAGAAAGGAATACACTTGCTCCGCCTGCACATATAACGGACAGAATGGTTATGACAGCTTGATCATCAGGCCTACCATAGATGGCACAGGTATCCCCCCTCTTGAGACCACGTTCATCGATTAAGTACCTAGAGACACGTCTCACAGATGCGGCAATCTCTTTACCCTTCCATGACCGGCCGCTCAAAGCATCGATTATTATGGTTTCTTTCGAATTTTTCTCCAAACCCTTGTGAATGAATTCAATCAAATTCTCACTGATTGGCCCTCTATAGGGAATGGAAGATCTCAATATGTTGGACATGTTGGCGTTCGTTATATTTGTTAGTATAGTATGTACATGTCTATAATAATGCCCTCATAAAGTGAAAGTTCCAATCATTGAGAACAAAATAAAATATCGCTCCGCCTCATTTTGATCAATTGAGCCACTAGGAAGCATCGCTGAACGCCCCTCGCTAAGGGGCGCCAGTGTGGGAGGCTATCAGCGCCCATTCAGAGCCTTACGGCAAACTAATCGGCGCAAGGATTTCGTCATGGAAGGACAAATTTGACTTATTGATTGTGATCAGCCGCTATCGGGCCAACGTTGCTGCTAAGCAAAGCAAATCCTTATCATTTTGAATCAGCCCCCTGTCAGCCGAGCGGCTAGATTTGGTAGAGTAAGGGGGCTGCCATAGACCGGCGCCATGCAGTGCGAGGTTCATTGTCTCCTCTCATCGACATCTCTTGGTTATTCTCGACACAGATACCTCGTCTGGTGCAAGATTCCATGATGGAGAGCGAGCGCCTGAGACGAGAAAGATCATTTGGGAATCGCTAACCTCAAAGCCACGGTTCATAGGAGATCATTAGAGATGCTTGTCTGGCAAAGAAGCGAGTGGTCTTGATGTGTGGCCTTTACCCCTCTGCCTGTTTATATGGGCGCGTATTTGCCAGGTTGCAAAAAATCAGCTTGGACTAAGTCTGGAAAAGAAAGCGTTCTGACCGCGTCATCTTGAAGTTCGAGAGCTTTTCATTTGCATCGATGGGTCGATTTGTTTTTCAAACGAAGGCGCTTCGACACTCCAGAGGTAGACAGTGTCAGGTTCTGTTCTGGTGACACCACCAACCTCAGACAAACTTCGTCGAACCGTGTCCAGTGGTTGGGGACAAAAAGTTGTCGTTCCAAATGGACGTTAACTTGGCTTTTGAGCTTCCATATGATCGCCGAAACACAATCAAGTTAGGTGGTAACTGTTGCTATTTCAGTTTCGGCCTGGTGGAGGATGTCACCAGTGGTAAAAGTGCGAAAAGTGAGGGTGTTTCATCCATTCGCAACCAAGACTATCAATAGAAAGTTTTGGGTTACAGATGATAAGTTATCTTGAATTGAGTAAGTTATTTGTATGCTTGGTGATGCGGGATTGGAGATTAGCGAAAATGGGGCCAATTGAAATCACAAGAGAATGTTACAAGCTACTAGGAAGGAAAAATGGTTTGACACTCCTGTTGAAAAGCGGCAAATTTCCCCTCTTCCTATGCGTCATGCAAATAGTGTCGAATCTAATCCAAGGGTCCTGTTACGAACAACAATTAGGCAAGCAGCAAACGATGAACCTGTTGCCGAACCAGCAGAATATGCAACATCACCAACTTCAAAATGATCACCGCCAACAGACAACACCGACCAATGTTATGCTCTACAAACCGAATAATCTAAGCCTGCCCCTGAACAGACCACTAGACAGGCCCAGTTTGACATTGGTTAACCAGAATGCGAAACAATCGCAGTACAACAATTCAAACGAGCGTGTCAAGTCCACGGGCGTCATTGAGGCGGACTGGTTCATGCTTGGTGGGCCTGGCGATGCTGAAAGTAGCGGCGATCTGTCCACTTCCGAGTCGAGACCATTCCACTCGTTTGGCTCGGCGGGCGAGAGAAACATCAGCTCAAAGCACTCTACGCGTAGGACGGCGGAAATCTCGAGACGCAAGACGGGCGGCCGCAAGGAGAACAAGGAGAGTCGAAACTCAACAGCTTTCGATGATGGGGACTCGGACTCGTCGGATACGAATGAGATCTACGACGATGCTGAGGAGAGTTCTATATCGCTGGCCGGCACACAGAAGGAGCCTGAATGTGCATCGAGCGGTCGGTATTACTGCACCTTCAAGGAGGACTATCCATTGAAATTGGTGACAGAGGTGACCAAGTACTACAAATGGCCATTGGAGAAGCTGTTTCGTGATTTGCATGCGCAAATCATGCCAAAACTGGCCCAGGACTCGAGCGGAAACTTGGTTTGTGATTCAATCACTCGGGTGGTACGTCCAGGCTGGGCAAGAAACACAAACGAACGTTGGCTTGTGGTCATCAACACGGACAATTACCACCAATATGTGACCGAAGTCATCTGCCAATACGGAACCAACAGTCGTTGCAACTTCATTCCACCCTGTTATTACTCGTCATGCCAACAGCGTTACAATACCCAAAAGTTGTTGGTAATCGACCCAACGAATCCTTACCGAGGTCCATTTTTATCCGAGTTTTTGTTCCCCTCTTGTTGTGTCTGTTATGTCCCATCATCAAATGAAAACCTTCAGGATAGATACCGGCCCTCTCCAGCAACAATATACCAGCGCACAATGCAACAGGAGGCGTCCGCCAACTTAAATCCGCCCCAATTTCGACCCACCGGACTGATGGAAGAGGTGGCGGCTGGCTCCAGTTTTAGCAGCAACTCTGCCGGACTAATGGCGCCCCAAACGTCTGGCTCGGCGAGCCCTCCCTCGAGCAACAATGCAGTTGGTGAAAAGATGACCAGCGGCTCGTCACTGTCCACCTCGAGTGTCAAGTTGACTCCGCCTGAGCCGGGGGAGATTAGGCGCCGGGCGGGCGAGCAATACGGGTCGAGGCAGCAAAAGTCATTCTCCATGGACGAGCTTCCGGGTGACGGTTTCAGCTCATATAGGCACAATGTGGTTTCTGATCGCAGCGAGTTTCCGAGTCTGGGCGAAAGCGAGGCCCTCGTAATGACCAACAACGGGCCCAAATCGACCAACGACGAGCACCCGGAGCGCCACTGATCTGAGCTAGCAATTATAGAGATACTACTAGATCTAATAGATCACACTGCGATGGGGTAATTGCATACATCAGATGGCGAAGTTTAGATGCTAAATTAATTGACACTTTTTGACGGATTGCACAAAAAAGAAACATGATATCTCCACTATTTCTAGCAAGAATACCTGTACACTTGAGGGGATGAAATAAATAAACGGGCGGTTTATTATTCAAGAATTGCGTCTTAAAATAAATTAGCTCATTTTGCTTCATGATTTAAATAATCTGTACACCATTAGGTGAGATGTTCTAACCTGATTAGGCTATCTCTCGCTCAAGATCCATGTTCCATTTAGTCGGCTTCAACCTCCACCACGACAACACTGGGCTGTGTAGGGCCGTTGACGTCGTTTTTGGCAGCCAGAGTGGCCAAGGACTTCACCTGATTGTACCATCTCAATTGTGAGTTGATCATTACGTAGCAATCTTGTTGCTTGCGAAGACCATCTAGGAACGTGTCCACCCTGGTTAGTATTCCGATCATGTGGAATAGCCGGCAATCAACGGGCGCTATCAAGGGTGCCCCCTTCAGCAGTTGGCTTCCCGGAGTCTCACCATATTCGGCAGGAGTGGTGCAAACGTACTTCTCCGAACCATTTGGAACTCTTTTCGATATTTTGGTCCGATTCTCTTTGAGCTCAAAGTTTTGCGTAAATCCAATCACCCGAACACTGCTGTCGGGAACAAATGATGTGTTCAGCTCTGGTGGCCTAATGTCAGAGCATGGGGTTGATATTTGTATATGTCTCTTGAGCTTCAACAGGGCCAACTCGGTGCTCGGGTCGTTAGGATTGGCCTTGTTGATAAATATCTGCTCAACATCATAGAATTCCTCCTGATTTGGTTCTCCAGCGATAACTTGCACATATTTGGCATCAATATTGGCCATTCCTTGATATTTGATACAACTAACATCGGATAGAACCAAATTGAGCGTGTCCATAACAACACCATTGCAGGTTATGGACGAGGTAGCATTGTAGGTGGTCCTGATGCGAACAATTGCCTTGTTATCTTCGTAGAAAGCATCCTTGAGAACTGGCCGATCAACCTTTGATCGGAGGGGCGCCCTTGGTCTGGACACATATTGCGCGAGAGCACTATGGTGGATTAGTGTGGTTACAATTAAAGAGATGACCACTAAACAGCGAACCAATCGGTGTTCGCCCATCATTGTCCTCTTGAGTCTCTGTTGTTGGTGCTTGTGATATGAGGCCATAATTGGATTGTGAGATTGAGAGAAGAGAACAAGAATTTGCCAATTTTATGGATGATTTTGGTCAACGATTATGGAATAGCAAGATCATGAGATGTGTCTGATGATAGGGACATTTGGAGTTACATTCAGCAAGGGCGCACAATTCGGCAATGGAGAACCATAGTGTACACAAAGTGGAACAAGTTTGCACCATCAAGCAGCATCATGTCAACTGCTTCTTTATATGGAAGTTATCTAATCTCTGTTAGTGGCGAGGCGACGCCAAGAGGACGGCTAACATCGTTGAAGAGCGCCAGCAACTGCTCCTAGATAGAACCTTGGAGACTTGATACATTAAGTAACTCGGATTCATTGACCTCTTCGCCTAGTTCAAGCTCAAGATTTATAACTTGCGCGCGCGCAACTCCAAACTCCGCCACCGTCTAACATTCTGCAACCTTTGTCGTCTTTGATCACTAAGTAAACGGTGGAAATTGGCGAAAAACTCTTCAAAATCCTCTATGGCCACTGAGCAGCTCCATCTGCTTCTTGTTCAGCACCGGAAATTGACCATTGCACCCCCAATTCTGCTTGCTGTCTCTCTGAGTCATCAACCGAGAACGCTCTCGAGTAGCGACCGATTGTTGCACAAGCCACCACCAAGTCCATATCCAAACAAGCCTCGGGGCAGCCTGAAAGCTGGTACACTTTCCTAGAGTGGCCCTCAGGTCTCTCGATATAACTGGAGTCTGATCGTGTTCCAATCGTTAGTCGGCACTAATTTTGAATTGCAACCAAAGCACAGAAGCGGAGACCTTTCGGCAGGCACGAAGTTTTCGTTGGACCAATTGGAGTTCCTGTATGAGTGTTAGTTGCGTAAGTGGTGGAAGCAGCAGTTAGATTTATGCTCTCGAAACAGTTTCATTGACCTTTTGCTAATATCAGTTCAAGCTCAGGCCATTCAGTGGACTATCTTGGGATTATAAAAGAGAAATTGCCGGTGAAAGTCATCACCTTTGAAATTTTTTTTTTTGATTTCTCATCACGTTTGTTAAAGCGTTCGGTTCGAGCAACAGGGAATTATAATCAAGGAAATTTAACACGTTTACCCGGGCGGATAGATCCAGATTTTTAACTTGTTAATTGAAAAGAGTTTCTTCCTCTCGGCAAACTCTGGCAGGCCTGGTCAGCCTACCTCGACAAGCTGGTCATAACCATTGCCGGAGGAATTTTAATGAGGTTAAGAGGAGAGACAAAAGTTGTTGTTTTCGCGAAGGTCTTAACTTTCACGCTCAACGAATGGCGCAGCTTTGCAGAGAAGATGGCCCCAAAAGAGCTTGAAATGTTTCTAGCAGTCAAGATCAATTGGTTTCGATTTGCTTTGTTCAGAAGCAAGTCCACCACGACGGGGGATTAGGGCTCACGGTTATGGAGGGACCAGTTTGGGGGATCATTTTCAGCTTCGGCGCTAACCTCGAACGTCCCAAGTGATGACTTTTCCAAGAAACCGACGCCAGCCAGTAACTTATTCCAAGTTCAACAACATCACAGGTCGTCGTCCACTAGCTCGGTTTCAGTTTGAGTCTCAGTTTGAGTAGCATACTCAGTGGAACAAGTTGCGGGGGCTAATATCAAATAATTAGTGTTTGAGGATCGCGCAGCCGCTCGGAAAGAGCTGGCTTGGCGCGAAATCCTGCCCAGTCCACCAGAGCAAACGCCTCCAATGGCGGCCTTAATCTCGAGAAGTTTAATCTCCTTAGTTGCGCTGCATGGAACCAACGTCGGCTGGAAGTTGGCTCGCGGCAAGACCGCAACGCTCCAGATACTCTTTCCGATGATACTCTGCAGAGTGCAGCTTCACACCCACTTGAAAGTGACGAGAAGCCCACTCCAGAGCCTTGCCAATCGCGAGCTGTAGCCTCGAGCGACTGCTGCTCTATGGAATCACAGGAATTTGTCTCTCTCTCTCTCTCCCTCGCACTTGCTGCCAAGACCAAAGGCTACATAAGTGTTCCTCCCTCTCGTTTCGAGACCGCTTTTGGCCGCCTGGTTGGCCGGCCGAAGGTGCTTGGAGGAAAATAGAAAGTACATCAGTCTATGTCTTATCTTTGGCTGGCAGCGTCCAACATAGAGACTACCACGACAACGAGCGAAATGGCGTCCAAATGGCAAGTCATTGTCTTTGCTCTTTCTCTTAGATTAATTTGTATCCACAAGTCGCTGGCTGGGCTGGCGGGTGTTGCGCCGAACTGGTTACTGTGCCCGGTGGATCGGCTTGAATATGCCAACAAATCTCTAGTGCAACTCCTCACGCTCTTTCTTTATCACGAGATGGCCCAAAAGGGCCTGACGATGGTTGCCCACACAATTTTTAGGCCTCGTGCAAATCGGCCAACAGGGGAGGCTAACATTTGTCGACACGCTGCACTACATTGCAACCGCAACCACATTTCAGCCCATCTGAGTGCCAGTTCGAGTCGTCTTGAACAATACTAATTCAATACATGGACCCGCTGACAAGTGTGCGTCATTCTTGTCTTGATTTATTCATTCTAGAATTTTATTCAAAAAACATTTGAAAGGAGAAGAAGAGGAAAACAAACAAGTGGCTGCCGAGAGCGGCAAACGAGAAGCACAAGGAAAAGGTTTAGCTCGCTCGTTGAGAGCTCGCCTAAGGTGCCCACTCTTGGCGCTTATATTTAGAGTTCACCTTCATAATGGCGCCACTTGTTGTCTTGGCTAATGGGCAATATGATCGCTCATTCAAGTCTTTAGAGTGAGGTCGGCTGTGACACTTGCCACCAGTTTCAGTTGCGGTTCCACTTGCAGTTTTTTTCTTGCTCAGTTCCATTTCCATTTTTACCTCCATTTCCATTTCCATTTCCAGCCCAGCTTCCACTTCCACCTCAAGCAGAGTTGCGCTTTGTATGCAGAGGGGATTTTCTTTGTTGCAAAAGCAGTTATCACGGAACGTGATTCTCAGACCATTATGGTGGGACTCATAATTCACCCTTAAATAGCCTGCACGCAGAGTTACAGACAAAATTGATCGCCTCCTTTTTGGTTTTCATATGGCAAGACTCATTTCGGCAATCATTGGACATCAATCAGATGCGCTCAATTGATCGAGCACCTGACCAAAATGATCACTTAAACAGGCCCACTATTTGTGGTGGTTCGAAAATAACCTCGCTCGATTGCACTATTGGAAGCTATTGGCTCGAATATCGGCCCGAGACTTAAGTAACTTTGCGACTAGATTGGTTGCCCGAGTGGCTAGCCGCCTGGAGACTAGCCACGAGTGCTAAGCTCGGCAGGAATGGAATCTGGCTGAAAATGGAATCCATCATTCTTTTTTGGCTGTGAGAAAAAGCACATAACCTGTTGACGCTTGTTTCTCGTCCTCTCAGTCATTTATAATGTTCGGGGGATTTTCTTCTGCCCCCATCTCATCAGTTTCTTCTCCATTTAGCCGCCTCCACCTCCGCCTCCATTTCGCTCTCCTGTTTTGCCTCAGCCTTTGGACTTGAGCCCAACTGTTCAAGCTTGCCAATACGAACTAGCCAGCCAGGCAGCAAAAGTGGTGGAGAGATTCTCATGGACTTTCTAACTAAATAAACTCGTGCAAACTTGTTGTTTTGTGCTCGCATTTCGCGCTTCATGTGGTTCCCATGGGCTAGCCTAACGAGATTTACGTAATGCTTCTTCCCCTCTCTTTCTCTCTCTCTCCTTCTTTTTGGCCATTTAACGAGAGGGAAATTTCGCCCTTTATGATTTTAATTGAAAAAGCATCCATTGCTTCGAGCGAGCAAACAAACAACAATTGAGCGTGTGAATTAGCTAGGACAAAGGGGAATATCTAAATCAGACAATTTCTCTCCCTCTTCTCTCTGCCTATCTCAATCAATCTTTGTCTCCCTTTCTTTCCGGATCATCACCGGCGCTGTTCAGCCGAGAAAAGCAGCCAGTAACATAGACAGCTAGCGAAGAAAGACAAAAACAAACAAGCCCATCTGTCTCTAGTTGAGCCGCCGTTTGACCATTCGATTATTGCACTCGAGCGAAGGAAAGAGAAAAGTGAACAACTCAATCGAATGAATAAAAACAATACTTTTGCTCAATCGCTCAATAAGCAAAGATAACAACAATAGACAAGAGGTCTTTTATTTCACTTCTTAGCAAGCCCGCGCTCGCCAAGACGCAAACACATTTACACCACCGCTAGACCAACTTGAGTGGAGGAGGCTGAGAAAAGGGCGAGAATTCACGAGAAAGAATAGAAAAGCGACAAGATTTAGTGATCAAAAATGGCCTACCAAAAGCAGTTGGCCATAATGGCCGCAACATTGATACTTTCGCTTGCAATTGTTGCTCAACAAGCGTCAGCTTGGTGGCTGTTTTCTAGCGAACAACAAAAGCCAACTTCAGTCCCTGAAACGGTTGCCAATTATTCGGCACGACAAGAGCAGGAAATGAGAGCCATTGCTCAATTCGATCTTGATGGAGTGAAGGGAGCCTTCAAGTTTAGCCAGAAGTCACCTCAGGAGCCGACACGCGTTGAATACGATCTGAGAGGCTTGAAGGGCAACAACAGGCTCTACCATGTCCATGTGAGGCCAGTTCCAGAGCACAATCACGAACAAGCTAAACGCAACTCGACCTTGATTGGCCAATTGTGCTCCGATCCAACAACTGGCGGCCACTTGAATCCATTCAAGATCACTCAAAAACTGCCGCCAAAGTCGGCCCCCTTCGACCGCTACGAGCTTGGTGATTTGAGTGGCAAACATGGCCCATTGCTCGAGCTGGCTGGCCATCCCGACCACTACGTTGGAGGCTACACAGACGACAGATTGCCCATGTTTGGCGAGCACAGTATTGTGGGCAGATCGATTGTGATCCACAAGAACGACGGAACTCGATGGGTGTGTGCTACCATTGTTCCCGGCTACTAAGAGGCGCATGAACTATACGCTGGGTCGAAAGCCGGAGATATCGTCTCCATAGTGATGTGACAGTTTCCACTGTCATTGTATTGTGGATCATAACTAAATAAAGAGAAAACAGATCAAAGATAAACTGTCTCCAGGAAGACTTGTCAAATTCTGACGCTTGACTTTGCAGAAATTGAAGCTGGAGTTTTCAATCAAGTGGCTCGGAAACAGTGCGGGCCAAAGCCGAAAGCCGCGCACACGTCAGACACTGTCTGAGTAGCGTGGATGTACGGTACAATCCGTACAAAGGGGCGTGTCTTGTACGCCGCTGTACGGGCGAAATCGGCGGACAAATGTACAAAATGTACCCCCAATGTACC
>Ga0058701_10000294_pt1 | contig 39967 bp, 28 predicted proteins | sample AgamicOrMae_FD_97039 | JGI IMG/M metagenome (GOLD analysis project Ga0058701, IMG submission 97039) | Agave microbial communities from Guanajuato, Mexico - Or.Ma.e | ecosystem: Host-associated > Plants > Phyllosphere > Phylloplane/Leaf | place: Guanajuato, Mexico | collected 2012-06-04
CCGGAGCCAAAGCCCCGCTGGAGGCCCTCGTTCGAGTCCGTCGAGCTCGCCGATGGACTAGCTTTGCCTGCGCCGAGGGGCCAGCTCACGCTCGAGAGGCCGCGCCGCGCCAAGTCCAGACTGGGCTCCTGCTCGCCGGCCGCCAAGCCTCCAAGGGGCCCGATCTGGTTGGGCTGGTAGGCGAAGGAGGTGAAGTTGCGGCTTGGGGGCAGCGGCGCGAGCGGCGTGTTCACGATGGAGCCTGGAGGGCGGCGAGCGGGGAACAGGCGCTGGCGTTGTTCCTGTTCGCGTTGGAGCAGCGTTTGGCGGAAGTTGTTGTTGCTTAGGATCTGCTCGCGGGCCAGATTGAACTCGTTCACCTGGTCGAAGGCGCTCGGTCTCGACAAGTCGACAAGACTGATGTTGTTCGCAGAGGAGGGCGCGCCCAAGTCGCGCCCATAGCTCACGGGCGGCGAGTACACGCCGCTTGGTGTGGAGTTTATCACAACGTCCGCCGGATTCTGGTTCGCCGTCCCAGGCTCGCTGGTCCTTATGAAGGCCCGGAAGCCGCGCTCGTCCGCTATGTAGTCCACGTGCCTGTAGATCCCATCGGGCAACACGTACCCATAGCTGCCCGTCAGGTACTTGCCGTCGCCCACCTCCTGCCTGTACTGCTCCGTCAGCCCGTTGGGCCCCTTCACGTCGTACACGAAGCGGTAGGGCTGCAGCGGAAGCGGCGCCTGGTCTAGAAACCAGGCGTCTGAGTTGCGCCCGCTCGCCGGCTGGCCCGTCGACTCGGACTGTCCGTCGGCCTGGCGCTTGTTCTGCACTTTGGGTGCGCTCGAGGAAGTGTCTCTGGCCGACGAGCTGGCCTTCAAGTCGGTCTGATTTTTGCCACCATTCTGCCCTCCAATTGTTGTTGTCGTTATTTGGCTGGCCGGCTTTTTCGGCGGCAGAGTTGCAGCTCGAGGCCGCGAGCGCACAATGGCCAACAACTGCTGCTCAGACTGGGCTCCAGTCGAGTTGGAGGCGCCCGCTTTTCTCGGCGCCACTTCCGGCGAGTCTCTGGGCTGGCCGGCCTGAGTTCCGCTGGGCTGCACAGCTTTCGTCTGGGTGTCTTGTGGGTGCCCAGAAGATAGACTTGCGCACAGGTTGCAGCTCAAAATGAGCAACAAGATGCTCCATCTTGTCGCCGATCTCGCGCCCACCACAGCGAGCGGCATGATGTTGCTTTTTGCGCTCTTGATTTTTGCAAGATTTTTTGCAAGATTTTTCGATGAAGTTCTGATGGAAAAGTGTGAATCTTCGCGCTCTAAATAGACTAGCTAAAACGTCTTGGAAAATGGTCAACTCTGTTCACTTTTGTACAATCAGCACACGTCAAGCTCTCGTTTCACACTGACACTCTCTCACTGAGGGGAACTTTCCACTGGTGCACTGAGCGAAGTGATACTGACTCAAACTTGCAGCCGAGCGAGACTGGCTGAATTTGAAGTTGCTGGAAAATGAGGCCCAAATTGTGAACATTTGGCAACAAACAAGAGTGTGAACAGATTCTTTCCTGTTTCCAAACTAACCGAATCCATTTCGTGCCCAATGGATCTGGTGGAGCCCATTTGGAGGCGGAGGGAACAGGCACAAGCATGCCGCAAGACAGTGTTGTTCGCGCTCTTGTTGTTTACATTTCTCCCACCACCACTGTCTCATTTGCTCTCGTTAAAGTCAAATAAAAGGAAAACTCTTTTGTCTCTCTCTTTCTCTCTTTCTATCTCACTCTCAACCTCCAGAAAGCTACATCTCAGGCCTCCCAGTCGATGGAAAGCCAGGGGGAGTCAATTTTGGGCGCCGGCGCGAAACAAAGTGGCTAAAAGTGTGCGCCCAACCCGCCGAGTGTCTTCTAATAACTTTCGACGAGTTCGCGCGCCAGCTTCCGGTCCTTCTTGAGCCAAAGAGAAACACGCAAAGTGAGCCAAATGTGGCCGCTTTGGCTGTAGCCCCAAGCCAAGTTGGTGGCAAAATTGGCCCTCCGTTTGTAGTGTGCGTGCAATTAGCTTTGTAGTGGCGCGACAACGGAACCCAAGCGGCCAGGCCAACAGGTGGCGAGTGCGGAAAGCAGCGCCACGACATTAGAACACACGCGATGGGGCGGCTCTATTTAGGCTTCCCGTTGGCTTGGCTCAGAAAACAGTGAGAGCAATTGGCCAAAATAGAGTCACTCTAAGGGTCTCTCAGGCAGCCTGCTCTTGGCGACAACAAAACAATAGACAAGAGTGATCTTGCACGTGCAACAGGTTGCGAGTGGCGCCCAAGAGCTGCCTGCTGGCCGCCGGCCTCCATCTGAGTGAATAAAGTAGTCGCAAAAGGGAGCTCGTTAATGTGATAAAACTAATCCATTTGTTTGGGCGAGCACACGAGAATCGTTCGTAGCTAAGTGTGCTGCTCTGTTTATGCCAAAATTCAAGGTGATTGAGCGAGGTGAAAGGCGAGCAAGAATAACGGAAGACTGAAGCTCCTTTCGGGCCACTGTCCAGAGGCTTCAATCCAGTCAATCCTCAACTGGTGCTGCTTAGTGAGATATTTTAATCTCATTTTTACGTTAATTTGTATTTGATAAAATCGCCAGAGGATTGTGGCAATTTTATCATACGTTTTTCACTCACTTTATACCTCCTTTCATTCATGGAGCCAGAGCTTCGTCAAATGACATTGAGAAGCAGTGCGCGAATTGTCGCATTGTTGGCTCCCCTTCTTTTGGCTGCTCGGTGCTCAATGGAAACTGGTAGACGAGGACAGAGAATTATCTGTCCCCTTTTGCAAGATTTTCATGGCCATCAACTGAGAGCATGAAAGGCAGGCTTGAAACAATTGCATAACTGAGCGAGAGGACGCGCCCACAAAGACAGCTGGACAGTGGCTGGCCAGCTAGCTGGCTGGCTGGCTGGATCGAGAAAGAGGCTAATTTGCATCACAATGGCGAGCCGCAAGTGCTCATTAAAGCGGCATGCCATCATTTGGTTGCTTGGTTATTCAACGTTTCAGCCTCGAGCAGTGAGACGAGTGGACAGGGCACAAAATGTCCTAATTTTAGCACAAACTGGCGCCGCTTTCACTGCCAGCAAGCCATCGAGCAAGAGTCCCACTGGGCGCCCATTGCATAAGCCAACAGAGCACAAAACTGCACCCCTCGCTTGCCATAAGCTTCCGCTTTTGTGCCCAGTGGTTCTTTGGAGCCACACTGCACGTGCCACAGCCTCTCCAGTGAGCCACCATCGCGGCCTTGATTTTTCCCTTTCACTCGAGCTTGGCGGCGGGACCTCAAGTGTTTGTTTACGTTGGGGGCACAATAGAGCACTAAGTGGGCTATTCTTCCTGCTCAGAGCTTCGCAAGATGAATTCGGAGAAAATTTAGAGAAATTTAGGAAACAATTCCAGCAAAGAACCGAGCGAGGCGGCCAGATGGCGTTGGCTGCCAAGTGGCGTGCAACACTCGGCGGCTACAATTGAAACTGAAATTGAAATTGTTATCAATTCCAATTGGAGGCTGCAAAAAGGGTTGAACGGCACCTTTCGAGTTGGTTACCAGAAATGGTGAGAGTTTTCGAGAGGTGCGAATCGCGTGACAATTTGCTCGGCGGGCTCTTAGAGCAGCCAATTTTTTGGCTGGGCGCCCATTTTGTAGGCAACTCCGAGCGAGTGTGGCACAATAAATGTTCTTCCTCATTAGGCAGCCCGATTGAGAGAAAATTGCGGCCGAGAAAACAAGTTCCACAGAGAGAATATCTCATCCAGCGACGATCGAGGCATGAGATTGTTGAGGTTTTGGCCCAAACTCAAGCGGCATTGCTTTCGCCAAGATTGCAGCTCAGACCACCCACTCGAAAGCTAGCTCGCTGATACAGTCTCCTGCAGGAAGGAGATTTGTTTCTACAGCCCGAGAGTACAAGTAAAAGTGCTGAGTGGCTTGAGAAGTCAGCCGAAGGCCAAAGAGGCATAGGCAAACAAATGAGGGCCGCACTTGAGAGAGCATCTGAGAATCATTTCCAGCCTCTAGACTGGGGAATCAAAACTCCAGACGGTAAATATGGATGGCCGATAAGATTTGAGACAGTCTAGCTGGGTGGTCAAGTTCAACTGAACTGAATGTTTCCACCTTATCAAGCTGGTAAGGTGGACACACAATCGACTGGTCAGTGACACCGCTAAGAGATGGAGCTTTCATTCACTCAGCAGAGACTGTCCAGAGACTGTTGTGGCGTGTGTTGAACTTGATTCTGTGGAGCTTGTGTGTAGCCCAGACTGGGCGGAGAAACGGACGGAGGAGACTAGGAAGCCCATCGATGCAAAACCTGTTGTAAGAGCTCGCGGCCGAGATGGCGCTTGTTTGCCATTGGCGAGCTCTAGCCACTGGAGTCCTGTTCAAAAGGTGGCTAGCCTATCGCACCTCTTTTTACGTCAAACGGGCCAGACGAAAAGTGCTGCCACAGTCCAAGTCCAATGGCAACTGCCGCATGTATGGATGAGAACGCCCGCAGCAACGTCAGCACCTCGATGCATTGGTCCAACTTATACTAACTTATACGGTATAACCCTTTTCTTGATATACAACAAAGCTCCTTTTGGCCAGTCTCTCTCTTGGCATGGCAATGACGCGCAATTTCACGCCTCTGCGCCGATCCTCTGCCTCTCCCTCAACTCTTCTGCTCCCTTCCTTTCAAACATTCCTCTCCACTAGTAGAGCATCATTGTGAAAATGACGACACAATGAGAAGGAAATGATCTCAGCCAAGTTGAAAGAATCATCGCAAAAGCAAACCAACAAAACAACAACAGCAAGAAACCGATTCCTCCAAAGGGAACTAGTACGCGAACACCCAAGCTCCTCCACTGCCAGTTCGCGTCTCCTTCCGCAAAGATGCGATACTGTTGAAAAGTTTTGAATAAGAAAAGCTCGCACCACTTGTCTTGACAAGACTACTTCAAAGGGACCAACTGACACGGAGATCAGCCGAACAAACGAAGGCCGCAAACCAAGTGCACCACCGGCAAGCCACTTGCGAGGAAGGCCTTCTTAAGTTAGTGAGTGATTGGTGAGATTTCTAGAAGAAAGGTATAATCGACAAGTAGGCGCCACATCTGACGATCGGCCAACAATCCGCCGAGTTTTGTTCTCTCCAGATATCGATAGGGCCACACAAGAGGCTAGCAACCAGTTCTTTCTCCACTAGTAAGCTTTAATTCCTATCGCGTGGCGTAGCAAAGGCTTAAGCTTCCGAGTCGGCACACAAGAGCTGGAAGAGCAGTTTTTCTCCAGCAATAAAGGAACAAAAATCAGTGCCACACTAAGAGCTTGAAAGACGAACAAATTCCAAGTCGCCAAGTTTTTGATTGAATTAAAACCATGATCAAACCAGTATCGTCCGAAAACATCATGGACCTTTGGCGCTCCATTAGTCTGTTCATACTGTTCGGACTCTCGTCATTGGACGAGAGGAGTCTGATCAGCGCTCTGGACTCGACGTTGACATTGCAGCAGTCACAATCAACATCAAGTAGCAACAGTTTGGAGGCAAAACTGTTGGACAGATGCTGCCAAGTGGGCAGAGAGAGGGCCATCGAGAGCTCGAAGTTCAACTGCAAGTTAGGCGCGCGAGAGGCTCTAGTGTGGAACTCAAATGGTGAGACGGGCACATCAAATACAGGCTCAAGCGGGCACAAGAACCAAGCAAATCTGTTAGCCCTAACGGCAGACTCGTTGATTAGTAGAGATGCAAACTTTGCCGACCAATGCGAGATGGTGCTAGAGTCTTGCTGTATGGCATTTCATCGGAGGAAAAACTGCGATTCTGGGAAACAATTTGCCAAATCGGGAAGCTCCTGTCTGGAGGTGGAACTGAGCAAAGAGGCAACCATGGCCACTGAATCGTTCAATGATTGTTGCATGGCATGCAGTCTGGGCATTCTGAGTGCCAGAAATTCCAACCAAACGGAGCCTCAGAGGCCGCAACAAGACAGGTGCAAACTGATATCACATTTGGCCTCCACTTTGTCTGGTCAAATGTACGAGCAAACCTACACTGAATGTTGCCAGGAGAATCTGCCTCGACCATCGAGCGCACTTTATGAAACCGGTAAGTTTCCAGCGGGTAGAGAAAGGGCTCTTCGAGTCACTGAGATGAAGTTGCCAAAAAGTTAGGCTTACTAACATCATCTCCATCGGATACTTTCAACCCTACAGGCACTCCTATAGACTGCTCGCAGCCGAACCCTTGCTCACACCGTTGCCTGCCCAGAGGCTCTCTAGATCCAACCACATCTCGCAGCCTCGAGCACGATCGTTGCGATTGCTTCACCGGCTACAAGTTGGCCCCAGATGGAGTCACCTGTGTTGATATAGACGAATGCAAGCTCAACCTGCACACCTGCAGCAGACAAACGGAGATTTGCGACAACACACGCGGAAGTTTCAGGTGTCTGGCTAGATCAGCGGCTAGCCAAAAGGAGAAGTCGCTGCAACACTCAGACTTCCATCATAGCGATTTTCATCACTCATCGCATCATCATCATCAACATCATCATCACCATCACCACCATCAGAGGACGACGTCATCTTACCAGCAAAGTAGCCAACCAAGCACAGTTGGCCGGGCCCTCGTCCTGGATGGAAGGTCTCTAGAGGAGAACCCAAACAACGATCAAAATAGCTCGAACGATGAACTGGCCGAGCGACCTTTTGCCTCTCTCAGACTGCGGCCGCCGAGCAACAATCGCTGGTAGGGAGTGCTCTGTGGCGAGCTTGCCAACTTAACCCATGTTCAATACATTATCTTTGTTTGTAATGCTTTCTTCATGTGATGCCTGAATGTAGATAACTCGTTGATATATTCATCAAAATCAATCTACCATATGAGCGAATCTCAAACCTAATTGATACATGTTGGTTGCTCGATGGTTTTCGCTCACGCCGAAAGATTTCATCACTCTCCTCTTATCTAATTCGATCTAATCCGGAGCGCTATCGTTACTGTGCTGAGAACGATGAATAAAACTCATCATCTAGCCGATTTATGCCAATCTCTAATCTCTCATCTACCTGAGCAACAATTCTCACTTCTTTGCCTGAAAGATCAGATAAGATTGCCTTTAATGAAAGATTTATGGAATAAAATTCAATCTTACGCTATTATCTCTTAGATCATTAGCTCTACTACATAGGCCACTGAGAACACTGGTGGAACGAGAACACTGTCATCGTGAGTCGACCACCGAATCTATTCATTCACCAGCACAGATGGGCTTCCGATATCCTGCAGCTTCTGTTGGAGTTTTTCCCGACTCGGAGCTTTGAAAGAGGTGGCGTATAGGACGTTGACAGTCATTATAATACATGCAAATATTATCATTGGAGCTTCATAGCCATCGGAACTTGACGAAAGACTCTTAAGAGGCTCTAATAAATTCATCAGCAAGCCCGACATGGTATTCTGGAGTACTATTACGATTGCAGCAACAGTTGCTTCTGGTAATATGGATACGGCCGCTCGAAGGCAAACTTGAAACAGTGCGGGGTACATTAGTGAGCAACCAAACGAGGCCATAACATTTGTTACAAGGATAACATCTTTTATATTTGGCAATAATATACTTATATTGAAAGTCACAACACTTAAGGCACATATCATGCTCGAGATTCTGCTAACCTTCACGTAGTTTGCCGAGTTGTCTATCCAAGCGGCACCCATAAGCATGAAGAATGTTCCGAAGAAGTAGGCGTGGGCTATTAAGGTGCCACAAAAACTATTTGAATAATTTTGAGATCCTAGAATGTCCTCTAAAATTAATTGTTCTATTCCGAGTGCAGACAAATTGAGTGATAACGTCACTACTAACAAGATGTAGCTTGGGTTTGTCATCATCTTGATTGTTATTGGTTTCCTTGTTAGCAGAAAGTAGAAAAGAGGGGAATGATAACTATTATAGCAACAAGGCAGATACTTACTACTCTTATACCGCTCTTCAGAGGAACTATATAAGACGCTGATACTATCGCATTTGAGGACGGTGGCATCTTCGGACTAGAGCGGGTGACACATGTTAAAACTATCAGAGTTACCAAAACTCCTGATACAAGGAACATGTAGCTCAACTTGTAGATGTCGTGGACACTTCTGATAAATATTGGGGTGAAGTAGTTACTGAATCCAATACCAATATTGAACCCACAGTTGGCTATCACAAGAGCTAATGTATTCTCATAATGGGCGAACCATGCACTAGCCACCTTTGCGGGAACGCAAACCGCGATCGATTGGGCTAGGCCCACAAAAAATTCAGATAGCAAGAGTATATGGAATCTATGATCCTTGATCCAGACATTGATGTATTTTTCATCACAGCAGCAAAGAGCTTTCAGGCTATTCGCGAATATTATCATGACACATGCAACATAGGCCTAAATCGTTGGGTCCGTAAAATGAAGTTAGATGAGATGACATTAGTCATGTAATCCAAGCTCTGAAATTATCAAACACATTAAATTCGCAGGTTTTGATACATACCACTCTTCTCAATCCAAAATAATCCAGTGCTCGGGCCATTGCAAATACTGACACTGAGATTGTGAACATGGACACTTGAGTCATAGTATCATAGTCTTTCTGGGTTATGTTCATAAAGTCTTTAAGAATATCTGTGATTGATATGAGACATCTATGGAGACCAACAACCAGTATCACACTGAACATGGCAAAGAGCACTAGCCATCTTCTCTTATAAACCTTGTAATTTTCTTGTTCCGCTTGACTCTGTTCTTCTACCGTATGAGGATCCATCATATCCGCCATGGTGATGCAGATAGTCTTACCTCGATCACCAGGCAAATTTCAAACAACCAGATCCTAGGTTTGATCAATCAATGATACAATTTGTTAAGTATTCTTGGGCTGAGTCTAAATACGACATTTCCCTCAGCATAGACATAATCCTGTGAGGATCACTGTCCGGATAAGTTATACCGCAGAATATATTAATCGAGTACCTGAGTCGGTGAAGTGAGAGGTGAATTTATATCGCTGGAGGGATACTGTTGAACGTTTGTTTCTCTCAGTTTTCCGCCCAAAATTCATCTGTCAGGATGGGGCAGCTGCAAACCCGAGTTTGTGCATAGTATGCAATGCAGAAACTCAACGCAATGTTCACAGCGTGCCATTTGACGTAATCACTGTCCGGGGCCAATGTTTTGAATTTTCGCAAGCATGAAAAATAGGGTTTAGGGAAATTGTTTCAAACCAAAACAAACAAGACGAAAAATCTATTTTTCTATGCATTTACTATACATAACCACCATAGTTATCAGATAGGTGTTGGGTATTCTTAATAACTTGAGAAGAAACTTGAAACAAATTTGGAATGAATCATCAACTCGTTCAAACATTGGTCTTTTGATGGTAACACTAGCCCAGAGAGACACCATTGATGATAGATACGTATGATTGGGACCGTAGCACACATCTGGTCAGAGTATGGCCACCGATTACAAGGCATTTTACGACTACGGCGAAGACGATCGCCCATCATTATCCATCAACGAAAGGATTGTCTGGATTAGTGACAATGGTCCTGAGTATGGTTATGTTAGATGGCTGGGGAAACTTCCTGACCTCGGTAAGGAATGGATGGCGGGTGTAGAATTCGACAATCCTGTCGGATCAGGGACTGGTTTGTACAAGGATAAACAGCTCTTCGTTACATCATTGAATCATGCTTCACTTGTTCCCGTTATTGGACTGCTAAAAGCGTCTGATTTCTGTGGTCCCACAGATACGCCAACAAAATCCCCGCCCAGACTAATGACTTTTCATGATGAACCCTTGAGAAGATACGAACACGACAACCTTGACGATTTATACTCGCAATTCAGCAGCGTCGACAGTATATACCGGGGTCGATTATCAGATAGAAGACCAGAGGGTCGTGTGCGTCAGATCCCTATAACTCTTGAAGACGAATCCTCTGTGAGGCCTGATGGGCCAAAGGTGCCCACCAATGCCTTATCTAACACCTATCAAAAGCATGAGCACCAATCCTTCATCAACTCTAAGCCCATGAAACACACTAACAACGAATTCTCGACCAGCGATCCAATACGTAACTTGACATCAAGTCTGAAACAAGTGAGCCTTGACTCAGATAGACTTCAAAGAAGAACTAGTAGCCTGGTACCTCTGCTCCCGCAACCAGCCCTGGTAGTTTCTAGTACGGACAATAATCCAAGCTCAACTCTGAAGGATCTTCTCGGAAAGTCACGAGGAATACAGGGTCACAATAATTCTTGTTACCTAGATGCGACTCTTTTTGCCATGTTTTCGTCGACAACTACCTTTGACTCACTACTTTATAGACCGCCCAATCAAAACGATATCCCTGAATATAATGAAATTCAACGAATACTCCGCGAGGACATAGTGAGACGACTACGCGAACAATATATTGTGAATGCAGACCAGGTTATGGTTTTCCGGACTAAGCTAGAGCAATCATCTAGTGTGGAAGGTTTGACAGATGAAGAAAAAGATCCGGAGGAGTTTTTGAGTTTGTTGCTCAATCAAATTCTTAAGGCGGAACCTTATCTCAAACTAAGCTCCGGTTTGGAGTCATTCTTGTATCAATTGATAGTAGAGAAAAATGAGAGCGTTGTTTTACCTACCGTTCAAGACCTTTTCGATCAATCATTCGTCGACAGCACGGTAAGATTGAGTGAGATACCACCATGTCTACTCCTACAAATGCCCCGTTTTGGTCGTCAATACAAAATGTATTCAAGAATCATGCCCAGTCTTGTACTGGATATAACAGATGTACTAGAGGCTGTGCCTCGTAGTTGTGGGCATAGGGGCAAAGATTGTGATAATATTGCACGATACGAATGCAAACAATGCTTGAATGAACAATCCGGCCGCGATTGTGCCAGGTTATCAAGTATAACATACTGCAACAACTGTTTTCAGAGTAAACATTTCAGTAAATCTCACATGACCGGAATTGAAGATCACGATAGAACGAAAACAGCTCTGAATTTAACCCCAACTGAGGCGATCCAAAGATACAGTAATAAATCGTCGAGTTCCAAGAACAAGACGATACCAAGGATCGAGATGGAGTTGTTCGCTGTTTTATGCATTGAGACATCGCATTATGTTTGTTTCGTCAAGTGTGGACAGGGCACAGACGCACCATGGTGTTTCTTCGATAGCATGGCAGATAGAAGAGGTGAACAAGACGGATATAATATACCTGAAGTGTCTCTCTTCGAAGACTTCAATTATTGGACTTCCGAAAGTGGTGCAGCCTATTTATTGAACAACAAAGACGACAAATCTTTGCCCGAGATGGCGAGGCGATTGATATGTGATGCCTACCTGTGCTTCTACCGGTTCAACGGTCTAGCAACCTACAGGTGATTAAAACCTTTTCCCGGTGAGAGTTAGTTAACTGAATTTGTTCATTTTCTATATTTCTCAACATCATCTAGCTCGTCTTCATCGGAACTTTCCTCGTCGCTGCTCGACCCACTGGTGCCAACTTCACCCTTAGTTCTCTCAGTGTCGATCTTGATGCGTTTAGGGGTCTTGACATTCTTCTTGAAATTGGCCCAAAGAACTTTACCATGAAAGCTAGAAGATAAGATTAACATGGGCATCAGCACCATCCTAGGACCTATCTCCGCCATAGTCATATCTTTTTGGTCAAGGATTTGATGATTCCGGAACCAAATGTGTCCATCCAGAAAAGTGAATGTCATTACGTGATCAACGAAAGGTTGACTCTTAGGGTGCTTGTACGGGACATTGAAGATCTGAATAAATACCTCTTTGATCAGTTGCAGGTGTGGAATCTTGTCGAAATTCTCGTCGAAAGATAGTACGGGCCTAGATCCTTTGAGACAATTGCCAATCATTTTGATATCTGCCATCGTGTGGACATTCTTGACAAGAAACTTCACGGAGGGACCACCCTTAATATTTGATGCCCACATAAGGAGAATTTTGCCCTTCCTGTTCTCAAAGTATAACAATTTATCACAATTAGATAGGTTAGCTAGTTCATTCAATGCCGTAAGCGAATCTTTCTTGTCAAACTTGCAGTCTTTCTTGGAATGAGGGACTAGTTGCCTCATGTCAACCATAAGATGCCTATCTTGATGGTTGACCCCTCGCGAGCAGAGGATTAAGCATTTTGTTTTACCAGGCATTATGATTTGTTGTGCAGTCTAGTTTAGTTACGATGACCGGAATAGACTGTTGATGATAGGATTTGATTCCTGCTTCTAAGTATTGCAAGTGGAACTTGCCGATTGAGTTCGAGCGTTTCTCACAGGTCGCAGCGTGTTTAGAAAAGCCATGTGTAAATTTCACGTGCTGCGTGATCCTGATGCGAGCTCTGCACTGCACAGCGGAAAAAAGGAATCACCCACAGCGAGACTCGAACTCGCAATCTCTAGCTTAGGAGGCTAGCGCCTTACCATTAGGCCATGCGGGCTCTTATTGGGCGGCGCCGTACAAAATTATGATTTTGAACCTCCAGTTGGCTCAATGGTAAACTCTAACCCGTTAGTCGACGTAGGCTTGGATCAACTGTAATTAGATCAAGAAGGTTGACCTCTGTAAGACTGTCAGCGGGCAGTGTGACAAAGAGATAATGAGTATCACCACCCAAATGTCTCAAAATAATCGGGTGGCAATGCGTCGGCGCCTGAAACACGCCCTGAACAGACCTCCCTTGGGATCGTGAAATCACGTGGATCTCGCAGCGCACCCGTTGAAGGCTATTTAAAACTACTTGTCACTTCTACCGTATATCCCATAACCATTTCTACTCTTCGCGTAAAAATTCACTTATTATTCCCTTTGAACTAGATCGATCCAATATGGCCCCCTATAAAGTGGCTGACATTTCGCTCGCCGATTTCGGTCGAAAGGAGATTGAGATCGCTGAGAATGAAATGCCCGGTTTGATGGCGCTCCGAGCCAAATACGGCCCCCTAAAGCCACTTAAAGGAGCAAGAATTGCAGGATGTCTACACATGACCATTCAAACCGCTGTGCTTATTGAGACCCTCCTCGAGCTTGGTGCTGAGGTCACTTGGAGTAGTTGCAACATTTTCAGCACCCAAGACCATGCCGCTGCCGCCATAGCTAAGAGAGGTGTTCCGGTTTTTGCCTGGAAGGGTGAGACAGAGGAGGAGTTCCTCTGGTGCATTGAACAAACAATTATGTTTCCAAGCGGTAAGCCCCTCAACATGATTCTTGACGATGGAGGTGACCTTACAGAGTTGATACACAAGAAATATGCTCACCTTTTCGAAGGAGATGACCCCATCAGAGGACTGAGTGAAGAGACGACTACGGGGGTCCACAAATTATACAAGATGTTCAAAGATGGAACCCTGAAGTGCCCAGCAGTCAATGTGAATGATTCGGTGACAAAAACGAAGTTTGACAACTATTATGGTTGTCGTGAGTCTCTCAGTGATGGAATCAAGCGAGCTACAGATGTCATGTTGGCAGGAAAAACAGCCGTAGTATGCGGATATGGCGATGTGGGCAAAGGCTCTGCACAATCATTACGAGGTTTTGGCTGCCGAGTTATTGTCACAGAAGTGGACCCCATTAATGCTTTACAGGCAGCCATGGAGGGTTACCAAGTCACTACTTTGGAGGAAGCCGTGAAACAGGCATCTATATTCGTCACAGCAACTGGTTGTCGTGACATAATTAGAGCTGAACATTTCTTAGAGATGCAGGAAGATTCAATCGTATGTAATATTGGTCACTTTGATGTCGAAATAGATGTAGCTTGGTTGGAAAAGAACGCCGTCGAGAAGGTGAATGTTAAACCTCAAACCGACCGTTACAAGTTGCCAAATGGTCGACACATAATACTGCTAGCCTCCGGCCGTCTTGTGAACCTGGGCTGCGCAACAGGTCACCCAAGTTATGTCATGTCATGTAGTTTCGCAAATCAAGTCCTTGCCCAGATAGAACTGTTCAATAAGGTTGACTCATATCCGATCGGGGTGCACATGCTCCCCAGAAAGTTAGATGAAGAGGTAGCCGCGCTGCATTTAGAGAAATTGGGCGTCAAGTTGACCAGATTATCGCCAGTTCAATCCAATTACTTGAACATCTCTGGAGACGGTCCCTTTAAGCCTGATCATTACAGATATTGAGGGAATAGTCTTCATGTGGAAGGCGAACTATTTTTCTTCCAGACTCTCGAGGGTTTTTCCCTCTTTTCAGTATTTCCGTCCTGGGATCTACGCATGGTACAGGCCATTTACTGAAGCAGGAGAAAAGAACGAGAGGAAATGAAGTCAAAAAAGTATGACATATTAAACGGTTTATGATACCTGAACGTTACTTCGATCATAACGGTTGTTTTATTCTAGTTGAGCCATCGAACTTTTACTATTTCCAGTCAGAGAAACGGCGCACATCATCATCTTTAGACCAATTCACAACCTACATCTGAGTTTCGTCTTCATCTTGAGGTATAACAAGATTTCTGAGAAATTTCCAGAAATGATCTATCGCTGCTTTCCAGATATTTGGTTCATCCGGATACTCGCTCTCTTGAAGATCTTTGGGTAACTTTGGCTTAATAGAGCCACTAAGTTTGTCTAAGTTTGTGATTTTGGTGTTGAACTCATAAGTAGATTCGAAATCTACCATATTGGTATTGTTGCTTGTATAAAAGTTTGCCAATAATCGCATTTCAAGCAATAAATCTTGGGTCAAAAAGAGATCTCGTGTTACTGAATAGTACATTTGCATTGGACGACCGTAATGATTACCAAGATGCTCTGGCGGCGGCATGACCCAGTAGATTTGAAAGGATGGGCTAACATCATCAGCAGATCTTATGTCATGCGGTGAGCAAATTAGACCAACACATGGGATGTAGCCTCCAGGGGCTTCCTTCATTATTATCTGGTACTCCATCTGGCTTTGTATATCCTTTATGGTTGGATAATTTGAGTATTTGCCCTGGTGACTGTGATACCAGCCTACTAACGTCAACTGTCTCTTTTCGATATCTTGACGAATTTCTTGCTCTATAATAGCCGTATCTTTGTTTTCGTCAAGAGATATTCTACATGGAAACGCTTGTGTGATTGTCAAAACATGTTGTCCAGGATCCCAATGTCCTGCCAAATATCCAAAGACCTCACCATCTACTAAATGACTGTGGAAATCAACCAATAGTAAAGCATTCGTTGATACAGTCACGTTGAATGGCTGTATTCTATCCACAGCACTAAAAGGAATACATTTGACCATTGTATTGGGGTTATGAGTATTGTGAGGTCCACGAGTTCCAAGTTGCTCGTAGTTGATCACACACGTTCTTAGGGAGGAACAGTGGTTTTTAACTGCCTTGTTTACTTTGGTACCTAATTTCTTACTATCGTGATTATCGCCATTCTGAATTAAATCAGCCTCTACACCCAAATCGTTACTGCTGATGCCGTTGGAGTTAGCTTGTTCGGCCTCTGAATTGTTTTCATCAGCAAGATCACTATCACCATTTTCAATATTATTATTCTCGGTGATTCCATCGCCATTTATATTATTCTTGTCATCATTATCATCACTTTCAATATTTTCAAGCTTGTCCAACTCTTCATTTATCTGTGAAGTTATTACGCAAGGATCGATCGATTGGTCGAGGGACTTTGCTACGAGCCTCTTACAATCATTATCCATATTACTGTTGATTAGCACCGATTTGATTAATTTCTTATTCTTCAAAGGATTTTCGTATTGTGGAAAGTAATTTGTTATCGGGTTATGTATCATTAAACGACTTCCCCCTTGTTGATTCGGCATGTTTTGAGTGGCTTGTAATTGTTGCTGCTGGATGTTACGCTGTAAATCTTTAATCATTCCAGCATTTAGATTCATGTCAATTGCACTATTTGTGGGCATGACATTAGATAAATTATTATTATTGTTATTATTACTTTGTTCGCTATTTATCTTGTTGCTCTTTTGAGCTCTGTACCACTTCAATTTGTACGAATCTAGCCTTTTTCCCTTGAATCTGATGGATGACCAGGCATTCAACGGTTTACTCTCTGGATTGAGCATACGACAACAGTGATTGGCCCAGGCAACTGGTGTGGCGTAGAGATGGGGTGATCCATCGGGCCCGCGCATCATAATGGTACCATCGCGACGAAGATCACCACAGAACTTGGAGCCCTCATACTCTAAAGCCAACACTTTTTCACCAGCTTGCAATATGCCATCCTGCAACAATGTTCTCATACTACATGTTTGTCCAAATGCCGGCTTCCTACCTATATGGGAGGCACTTCTACTACCATGAAATGTTGGAGGAGCATTAGTAGCAATTGGTTGTTGATTTTGTTGATGCTGCTGTGCATGTGATGACGATTGTGGTGGATTGTCCTGTAGATTCGACATTGGATCCTCGTCACCGGCACTAGAGCTTCCGGAGTCATTTTCGCTCTCTCTCTGAGATTGCATTGTTGCGCTTTTAAGTATAAGGTTATGGTTAAGATATATACTGAGTAATGGATCCTAATCTCAATCTTGAAATTCTAGGTTTATTGGTTTGTGAATTTGTTCCGGCAAGGGACTCGGATGCACGTCAAGCGATTGTAGCACACAGATCAGCGATTTTCAAATGGCTAAAAATGAATAGTAGAATTATATACTGATGAATACTGCTTTTATTTTAATCAATTGATTCGTTTCAGTGTGCTTTTTAATTCTGAATCTCCAAGTTACAGGGGATGGCTCCAGAACGACTGTTTATTTTATTTGTGCAACGTTTATATACCTTGGATCGTACGGTGCACGATCTTACATGACATGTGCGTGTGTTAGTCGGTCAAATTGAGCAGTATAATAGTCTATTAGATATAGCTGACCGTCTGTTGGTGCGTGCGTCATACACGATGCCGAGAACCAACCACGACCTCATCGCACTCGACGGGCCAGGATAAAGGCGCAGGAGCGGGCGGTGGTGCGCCAGTTGTAGAGGTGCTATCGGGGAAGCGTAAATTTATAGTATCGAAGAATGTGCCCGAAGTCGAGCGATGAAGGCGGACCCACAGTCTTGTATCTCGCACGGTGGCAACCGAACAAGCGGGCAAGCATACTGTCTCGTGTCACACCGCCTCTCTGCCTGGCTGTCGTAGCATTCGGAGTCAACTCTGGCTCGATATTGACGCAATAGAGTGACGCTTATTGAAGTTGACGAAACCTCCGAAATGAAAGCCGATCTCGGAAAAGCGAAGCTTGCGAATTCTCGCTTCCGATGGGCGACAACCAACTGTCAGGCCCCTCTAGGAGGCGTAAGTGTGGTGTGTTTGATACCGATAACTATCACCTCCAGGATTCGCCAACTAGATCTCCTTCCGGTCGCATTCCAGAGGATGTGAGAGGGAGTGTATTAATTGGCAATCGAAGCATCCTTGATAGAGGATTCAGTTGACAGGATTTATTATCAGTTTTTTCTCTCAACAGTATCTTGGTGTGTCTCGATGATCGTTGTGGCTTGTGGCTGCAAAGTGATGCGGGCCGCCGACCAGCGTGCTACAATTACTGATGGACAATGATCAACTGGCGCCCTCGATTTGTGCTGCGCAGGCGCGATTATTTTGTCGACATCAATCCTGGATGGACTATGGCATGAGTTCATTCCTTTCGAGTTCTTTGTTTTCTCTAGATTTGGCCCAGCAGAGCCGGACACTTCGGTCCTGCAGCAGGACTCGTGCCAGCGCACACAAGGGAGGCCAGCGCACCATTGGCTGTATTGAAGCTTGGTCATTACCAGGGTGTTTCTGCGAGGGACGCGCTTTTCGTTTCGCCGCTACCCTCGATTTTCTTTCCACCACACAGTCCCTTTTGCTTTGTCTCTGCTGGACAAGGAGCGGGCACGCATATTGCAGCGCGTTGTTGTTGCTCTCCGGCTCTCGAGCACCACTGGCAATCGGAGCCACTGCCACCATCACCGTGTCTTCTTCCCCTGGACACTGCATTGGAGGAGGGCAGGCATAGAAAAACACACACTCGTATACAACCAGCGCGTACCAGTTGTTGCGGTGGGCTCCACCACCATTCCTCATCTGGCCGAGGCATCACTCACGCGCGATTATCATTAATACTCAGCTACAAGTGAACTCCCATGCCTCTGGCTATTCCCACACCATAGCCGATTGTCTATTATCTCGCCCTTGCCTAGGATCACATTATTCATTCATTACATTATATTTATCAACATTGAATAATTTATTTACACATCGGTTTTGACATGGCATCCAGATTACCAAATGATGATAATGATGACCAGTTTGGTGCTGCAGAGGCAGCAGCAGCCGCTGCCGCCTTCCAGAATGCCTTGGGACAACAAGTGAGGCCATTTGCTGGCTGGGATCCAGTCGCTGCAATGGCTCTGATGCAAAGGAACCTACTACAGCAGCAACAACAACAACAGCAGCAACAACAACAACAACAACAGCAGCAACAACAACAACAAAATAATATCTCTCTTAATCCAGCAGCTCTTGCCGCCATGGCTGCAGCCGCCGGAATTGTGCCTCCAACATCACTGACTCTCCCTAACGGTGCCGGTATACCACCTCTCTGGGCCGCAACCTACGGTTTGCCAGGTGGAGGCACACCCATGGCAAACGGAATCCCGCCGGCAGTTAGCTCCGCTGCTGTCGCATCTCTTGCATCTCTCGGTAACCCCGCAACCAACTATCTGAACCACCTTCAGACCCCAGAAAGTTTCCTTTCACTTCAGCAGAATCTATTTCTCCTAGAACAAATCAACCAACAGAGACAACTATTAGCTGCAAATCCTCACCTGTTGATGGCTGCGGCAGCGGCTCATAGCCAGAACACAAATGTCAATGCATCGCCGCAACAGCAGTCACACCAACAGCACCAACAATCTCACAACAACCAGCTGAACAACATTGCCAACAATCACCTGCAGCAGCAGAATAATTTAAATCTTCTAACTAACCAGCATCAAGATTCACTTGTTGATCAACACTTCCGTCGATCTCTCGGAGAGGACTACAATCAAATACTATCCAATAAGGCAGACAATAAAATAAATGTCGGAAAGTGATAAGACGATCTTTGTTTTCTTGCAACTTTGTCTCTACGGCCACATGAGGGGGTATGTTAAAGGATAAAGCCCATAGAGAGTGCGAATAAATTTTCGCCGAGACAGGAAATGAGTTTAGAGATAGAAATACGAGACGAGTGAATGAGTTTACAATGCTAAAAATCTCCATTGATGCACTGACGGGACGACTACACTATCAGAACTAGAATTTTATTCCTCAACGATCTAAAATGTCTACATGAGCGTTTTCGAACGAACCGATTACCAGTAAACACGGGTTCGGCTGACCTCACGTTGCATTCTCAATGCTGGGTCATTCATGAGATAGTCTCTCAAGCCAATGCCGCGATACGCGATGCTGCCTACAATTGATTGTGATCATTTAGGTGGTATGAAAAAGAGGTTCGAATTTTGGAATGGAATAGTTTAAGTTAGTTGATGTTTGATTAGAGCGATATAAGGTTTTAAGTCTTATATCTGTACAATCGACAGTAATAGTTCATCAACTGGTTACTTGGAGTGTCGCTTTGGTCAATTGAAGCCGCCGCAGCTACTGATCATTCAGGCAAAGTCCGTGATTGGTTTAGTAATTTCTAGCTCATCATTGATAGCACTTGTATCACCATATGCCGATGTTGCTCGAGAAATATATCTTCAATCGAGTAATAGTGGTATGAGGTTGATGATCGTTCGATCAAGTCGATTGAAATTTGAAAGAACAATGCATGCGTTATGAATAATGAGCTTTGTCTGTTCCAAACTAATCAGCACCTGGCGGCGACTTCTATGCCCAATTTCCGGCCAGTCCACTACCATCATTGAACAAGGTCTATGGTAGAGATTAAAGTCAAGCTTGTTCCCAGTGAATGAGCTCCGATTGAGATAGCCTTGCACAAAGTCCAATCAAAGTCTGTGTGGTTGATTGAAATTTGCAACCACAAGCAACAATCGTGCATGTTCACTAGGAAATAGCTTGAACTTTAAGGACTAAGCCTCTCGACCGAGCAACCAATGCGACCAATGATGATGATGATGATGATGAATGCTAATAACTTACTCCCAAACCGGCGCCAATGCCTGCTGTTGATCCTAGAGCTGATCCGGCAATGCCATTAGCTAAAGCGGCTCCAGTTGCTGCAGCGGCTCCAGTATTCAAACCGCGGGCCGTACCTGCACCATAACCTAATGGACCAGCAAAGCCTGCACCATAGGCCCCGTATGGGTATCCGTAAGCGGCACCGTAAGCGCCAGGGTAGCCGTATGGGCTGTATCCTGGTCCGTAAACGCCTGGGTAGGCAGGGCCGTAGCCTGCGCCAAGAGGTGAAAGGGCACCACGGGCCAGAGCTGCGTTACCAAGGCCAGCGGGTCCCATTGGTCCAAGACCGGCTGGTCCTTGGATACCGGCCAAGGCTCCTCCAACAGCCGCTCCCATGGTGCTTCCAAGAGGTCCAGCCATGGGTCCTCCAACAGCATTTCCGGCCAAGCCAGCACCAGCAACACCGGCTTCAATGCTCGATTTGGCTGCCGCAACGTTAGAGGCAACTGAGTGGCCGAGGGCACGGTTCTCGTTGACTGCAGCACCGATTGGGTTACCTGAGGCACGATCGATCATGGCATCAGTGGCACGATTTTCCGCTGCAACAGCGTGATTCGCAGAACGGCCCGCATCAACGGCTGACGCTGCGCCTGGCAAGCCAGCACCGGCCAGACCGCCTGTTCTCATGGACGTTGGTGTGAATCATCGATTGTTATAAGGAATCAATTAGATTGATTGTTGGTTATGTCAGTCAGGAGTTATTTTCTTTCTCTCCCTCTCTCTCTCTCTCTCTCTCCTCTTCCATCATACAACTAGCCCCTTGTTCCACAGCAACACATCAAGATACTGACCCTCCCAACCGTATGGTCCGTATGCCGAGGCGACATTGACGGCGACCATCGCCACTAAAGCTACTGCTAATGTCAGTCGACTTGCCATTTTGATGTGATTTTGTTTATTCTGCCAGCGCTTTGTTACTGTTTAAAGAAGGATCCTTTTATATATCTTGCAGGGACCTGGTATAGCCGATTAGGTTGTTGGAGATTTGTGTTCATTCAGGACAGACACAGAAGCCTGGTGGTTAGCTATGGGTAGTTGAAAGATGGGGGTAACAAGAAAACTCTTCTCATCCGATACTAACCAGCACAGTTGGGAAACTCGACTAAACCCTCAAATGAGATGTAAATCACCTTAATAAACCCTCTTTCGCATGAAATAGCGTATCCCAGAATCACCTATTGCGCACAAAACTGAGGATCTAATTTAGTGAACGACTTGTGATGAATCAATAGGTGGAAAGGGGCCCTGAACGAAGTGGAGCTCATCATCCTCATCAGAATAAGACGTGATCCAGTGCTCGAATTATTTCGCTTGCTGAAAGTAACAAATTAAACATAACTCTAGATTTAACCTTCCTGATTGGTGTCTGGAAAGTCTCAACGAGGCTAGACGGTCCAGAATACACCTATAACTGTAGGAACGACGTTCCATTGGGGGTCAGTGTGTGTAACTCGAGCCAGCACGATGGAAGGACAAGGAACAACTGGCGTGTGGAAGGCTCTGCAAGAGAAAATTGATTCCATTCATGATTAGTGCTCGAATTGAAAAACTTTTCAAATAGTCTCAAGCTTTACAGGGCCTGATGAAGGACCACAGGTTTTAACTATTCATGTCAGTATATTTTTTCGATTATAAGGAGGGCTCCTGTGTTGCATTGCGCGGATCACTTAGGCATGCATGCGAGATAGTCAACTAACCATTCAGGTCGCAATATCAATCGCCGTATATCGATTGGGATTGATGATTTGGCTTATAAGGGCTTAACGAGGGGCTTCAGACGCTTGTCTGTAGCGTCCGAAGCACTTGAGATACCCTCCTTTGCCTAACGTAGCCACCATCGGAGTAAAGCCTCAGTGATCAATTATCGAAAATAGGGAGAAAATTAACACCATTAGATGTTATCGCGACGGCTCTGCCGTCATTGGAGCTTATGCTATTTCAGTAGTTAGCATTACCCGGTGCCCTTCAATTTCTTAGGGACCTCTGTTGATTGAATTAAAGGAGAAAGTTTGATTTGTCATAAAACATGGCTGCGGGTGTCTCATTCTGGGCGACATGCGACAATCAAACGGCACGTTCACACCTAGCGCCTTGGAAGCCATCAGGAGACGAGGAGCAAATCACGTGATCTCTTGATTCGAATGCTGTTCACTATCTATCTTGAATCTTATCATCAAAGCTTCTGAAATGTCACTCATTTGCTCTCGATGTCTCTTTGTCCGCCGTATTGGCGCGTCCTCTGTCGCTCGCTTGTTGGCCACTGTGTGATGGGTGTGATGATTGTCATTCATGGTAAGATCTGACTTTCAAATTTATCTGTCTCCAACTAGGTATTGGTAGAAAATACTTGTTGATGAAATTTTTGACCAATCTCATAAAATATATTTATAGGAATTATCTTCGTATTATCGCCAGGCTCATCGTCAGAACAGAGAGAAAAATGACCATTGAGCTAAAGGAGATAGAGATAGATAGTTTGCTCAGACTAGATGGCTACCTCGAACACCATAAGGGCGAGATCACAAGGCGATACAATTGCCTGCGTGAAATGCTTGATCGGATCAAGCAGGCGTCTCCAAATGGGGACGTCCTAGAGTTTTGCCGTAGTTACAAAGAGTACGGGCTCCACATCAATAAGAAGGACAACTCTGTTGATGGTCTGGAGTGGGCTCCTGGGGCCGAGGCTCTCTTCCTGAAGGGTGACTTCAATAACTGGAACGAAACCTCGCACCCGTATGAGCGCCAACCATTTGGCAAGTGGAAAATCAAAATCCCTGCCGGAAAAGATGGTAAGCCCGTCATCAAGCATTTGTCAAAGTTGAAGCTTGTGGTTAAAACGCGAAGTGGCTCTCTTGAGGAAAGAATCTCGCCCTGGGCCTCTTATGTCAAACCACCAGAGGGTAGTTTCCAATATGAGCAGGTTTTTTGGAACCCACCAAATCCTTACAAGCCGGTTTTCAGCAAGGTCGATGCACCGAAAAATATGAAAATCTATGAGGCTCATGTTGGAATCAGTAGCCAGGAGGGCAAAGTTTCCACCTATGACTATTTTACCGATCAGATTTTGGGCCGAATTAAGCGTCAAGGTTACAATGCGATCCAGTTGATGGCCATCATGGAACACGCCTATTACGGTTGCTTCGGCTATCAGGTGACCAGCTTCTTTGCTGCATCAAGTCGCTATGGCACTCCAGATCAGCTCAAGAAACTGATCGATCGAGCGCACTCTCTAGGGATCTATGTTTTGTTGGATGTTGTTCATAGTCACGCTTGCAAGAATGTTCTCGATGGCCTCAACCAATTTGATGGAACTAATTCCTGTTTCTTCCACGATGGCCCCCGAGGCGAGCACAGGCTCTGGGACTCGAGATTGTTCGATTACAGCCAGATCGAGGTACTACGCTTTTTAATATCGAACTTATTTTGGTATCTAGAAGAGTACAACTTTGATGGTTTCAGATTCGACGGTGTGACGTCCATGCTATATCATTCGCATGGACTCGGCGAAGGCTTCAGTGGAGATTATCGGGAGTATTTTGGGCTTAACACAGACACGGAAAGTTTCAACTACCTTCAAATGGCCAACTTCCTGTGTCACGCTGTCCACCCGCAATGTATCACCATCGCTGAGGATGTTAGTGGTATGCCGGCTCTTTGTAGGCCAGTTCGCGAGGGTGGGGGTGGTTTCGACTATCGTCTTGGAATGGCAATACCCGACAAGTGGATAAAAGTGTTGAAGCATGAAAGAGATGAAAACTGGAATATGGGTGACATTGTCCATACATTGACAAACAGAAGATGGCAGGAAAAGACAGTTGCCTATGCTGAATCGCATGACCAAGCACTTGTTGGCGATAAAACCATTGCATTCTGGCTAATGGACAAGGAGATGTATGACTTCATGTCCACTGTCACCCCGTTAACTCCCATCATCGATAGAGGAATTTCCCTACATAAGATGATAAGGTTGATAACCCATGCACTAGGTGGAGAGGCTTGGCTAAATTTCGAAGGCAACGAGTTTGGTCATCCAGAATGGTTAGATTTCCCAAGAGAGGGCAACAACAACAGTTATCACTACGCAAGACGCCAATGGTGCCTAGTCGATGACCACTTGCTCAGATACAGATTTTTGAACAATTTCGACCGGGATATGAACCATCTCGAGCAGCGGTATACGTGGTTATCCTCTGGTCCGGCTTGGGTCAGCTGGAAGCACGAGGATGACAAGATCATAGTGTTCGAAAGGGCTGGGCTAGTGTTTGTATTCAACTTCCATCCAACCAAGAGTTTCACCGACTACAAAATTGGAGTCGATACTCCCGGAAAATACAAAATAGCCTTAGATTCAGACGACCCTGAGTACGGCGGTCACTCTCGTCTCGATCACTCTACGGATTATTATACATTCGATGAGGGTTACGCTGGGCGTCGACATCACATGTGTGTATATGCACCATCAAGGGTTTGTTTCGTTTTGTCCAGGATCAGCTGAATCCCATTATCTTTGTTATGTAACTTATTTACCCGGTTAAAAATTTCTCTTATTTGATAATTACTAGTTTTTGTGAGAATCTTCGAACGACCAGCAACATAGTGACATTCAGACGGTGTCTAAGCCGGCGCAATGCCAGGTGTCAAGTCATTAGAGGAGCGGAGCATTCGGTCAACTCTTTATTATATCCTAGTCACCATCGAATAAACACATGATTGATGGTGATTAGTTTGCGAATTGACTCGTGATCTGTTTCATTCGGTCGATCACCAACTTATAATCGTCAGCCTGCGTTATCGCCGAGCCAGAGACTATCATATTGGCCCCGGAGGCGCAACACCTGTCGACATTTGAGGGACCCACTCCTCCATCTACTCCGATATCTGTCAAATTGTTGAGATATGGACGTGACATATGTTAGTTTAATTCACCTTTGCTTCAAACTAACTTTCAATCTGAGGCAAGACACTTACCCAACTCTTTGCAACGATCTCTCAGCGTGCAAACCTTTTCTAACATATCTGTCATGAACGGTTGACCTCCATAACCTGGCTCAACCGTCATAACGAGAATCACATCCACCATTTCTAGATACGGGAACACAGATTCCACTGGAGTCGTTGGCTTTATGGCCAGACCAACCTTCATCCCACTCTCTCTTATATTCCTGATGACACCTGTATGATCTTGCGTAGTTTCGTAGTGGTATGTATATAGATTACATCCCGCGTCGGCCATCGGCTTAATCCATCTCGACGGGGCATCAACCATCATATGGACGTCGAAGAAAGGCTCAGGACCTAACTCGTTCCGCAGACACTTTATCACAGGGTGCCCAAATGTAAGGTTTGGGACGAAGTGTCCGTCCATAACATCGAGATGAAGATAATCAGCGCCACCAGATAGCAGCCGCTTCGATTCATCCGCTAGAATCGCTAGATTTGAGTTCAATATTGAAGGGCCAATTTTGATCTTTGGCATGATTGTTGACTCAAGTTGGACTCTCTTACCTCGGCCAAATTTTCTTCAATGGATGACTATGGATTGTACTCAATGCTGGTCTTGAATCAATCGGTGGATCACAGTCTCTATGACACATTCGGCAGATGTCTAAAGGCTCGTCGAAACCGATCAGGGTGACAAAACAAAAGAGGCTCGACAGAGTGGCTTGCCTCCCAGAATCCACAAGTCGCGCACCGCGATCGGCTCCTTGAACAGGGAAGATGACGATCCGCTGCAATAAACTATAGGCGTCAGACTTTATTTTCTCGGAGAAAAACTCGCGATCGAGGTGAAGTTAATATAATTGTATTGTTTTTTTGTGCGGCCTATTTTACGGCCATGGGACTTATCGCCCAAGATTCGTTAGAAGTGAATCTGAGTCGCATCGGATACGACTTGCTCGAGTGGACAGTACGGACACTTCAGTTTGTTACCAGTGCTACTGCTACTAAGCTTGTGTAAAGCGTCTCGACTTATGACGTGACCACATACCAATCGCATCGGTGGATTTCCCTCGGTGCTTTGTTGTTTCAAGATCGGACAGGAGAATGTTGAATGAAATTGTAAATTTCTACCTAATGGAATCTCTATGGGCAACTCATCCTGGAGTTGCCAGACGTTTTGAACACCCTGCTTCGTCAATGTATTATTGATATCCAGCAGAGGGGGGAGGGCAATTGAACCCGAGTCTACAACAACTGATATGGGACTTCTGGTACTCAAATCTAATAGAGTGCAGGCATTACTGAAAAATAGCTCCTCTATCTCAGTGTAGTTCGTGGCATCTAGAAACGACTTGTAAGGCGAGTTTTCTATTCCTGTTTTAAGATAAATAATACCTCCCATCAAATGCTGCACCTCCAGATCATAAACCGAGTCAAGATGTTGAAGATTATCTCGAGCGTATTGTATTATATCGTGCTGCCTGTCTATGCCTTGCTTGTACAATTCTATTATATTTATCTTATGAATTTTAAACTCCAACGGACTGTTCAGCTCTTTGAGGGAATCACGATTTCTTATGGCCCACTTCAGAGCCAAGGCAACATCCTTCCTTCTTATTGAGTTCAAGATTGCGTCGATCTCGTGAAATTTTTCCCAATCGATCCTATCCAATTGTATATTCCCCTCTTTGGCCAGTATGTCTGCCACATTCGCCATACCTTCACGGAGAAAATGTTGCACAATAGCTTGATCAAGAAGACGCTTATTTTCGGGTTTCTGGAGATGATTAGGATCACCAATCTTAAGAGTTAGATCAGAGTTGAAATTCTTGTCTATGCTTTTACCAATCTTCGAAACGGGTACATGTAACTCTCTGTGTGAATTCGTTATTTGAGCACAAGATTTTTGGATTGTATCACAGACATTTCGAATCATTTCACTTTGTAGTTTATGTAGTTTCTGGGCGCGACCTTCGTCCTCAGTTTGAGCTAAGAAACGATTACGCGATGTTCGGGTTATAATTGAAACGGGATGCTTTTTGGTGAGTGACTCGATATTCATGCAAGATTAGTCGCTGAGTCAATGATGATGGAGATACTTACTGTCGGATGATTCATCTATGTCTACCATTGTCTTACGTAAAAGCTCTATCAGCTGATCAAATTGCTTGTTACAGAATTCTCTACAGTCTGAGAATAGTCGCAAGACTTTATCGACCTCATTCTCTACACTTGTGATAGCATCCATGATGTAACACAGGTCGATCAGTCGGATCTGTGGCTATTAAGAGATGTTCAAATATCAGCCATCTACAGATGGGCCATCATGATTACGAATTTTCAGGGACTTTGGTGCTGAAACCTAGAGCTTCGCGTCCGCCACTGGATTTCTTTAATAAACAACCACAAATACTCTCATGCGCAAAGTGCTCTGCGACAGTCTGCGAATACAAGGATCGTCAAGTGGAATGTGACTGAACTCGGATAAAAAGCGATATTCATTTTTCTCTGGATTCAAAGAAATTCGCTCGAAAATTCTTTATTCATAGTATCGTCTTAGTAATGTGTAGAGGCCGAATGAAGAAATACCGAGTATGTACGATAGCAGTGATGGATGCTTCATATACTTCACAACTTTACCAACGAGTGAATTGTGATAAAGGCGGGAGGCCGTTGTACTTTGATATGTTGCTTGTGAAGCCCCCTTCAGCCCCCGATATCGATGATACGCCCTCACTGCCGGGCAAACTCGGTTTTGATTCCGGTTCCGGAGAGCTGAGTTTGAAGGATACGTTCCGAAAGGGAGTCTGACGACTATCGGGAGGCGCTACCTCTAGTGGCACGAATCTATTCTTGAGGAAATCTCGACGCTGCCTTTCCTTCTCGGCTTGGATCCGCTCTTGCTCGAGCCGCTCCCTCATCTCCTGTTGTTGCCTTTCTTTCTCTAGCTCCAACTTCTTTCTTCTCTCAAGCTCTCTCTTAGCCTCTTCGATTTCCTTCAACTTATTGTCGTATTCGGTTGAGAGGCGAGTTAATTCTACCCTCCTTTCTCGGTTCGTGTTGGTTCTCTTAACTAGCTCTAGTTTGAGACTCTCCTCGCTGTAGAAGTTGATGGCACCCTCTATAGATGCTCTTAGGCAATTAATGTTCTCGTCGAATGGACGTAGGGCAACGATGTCCCATATGGAGTTCTCCGACTCTTTGACCATTTGACGGACCTCTTCAACCGACTTCACAAACGTGTCGAGCTCCCTCTGCGCATCAACTAGCTCAATCTTTAATTGATAATGCTTTTGAAACTGTGTGGCTTGACTCTTGCGGGCAAGTTCTTTCTCCTCTTTTATGAAGCTGATCCTCTCTTTGAGTGAAACTATTTCTTGGTGGAGTTGGGATATATTCTCCTCTAGGCCCGATTTGAGGTTGAATAGTTCCGTCATGGGGCCGGTCTCGCCCGTCGCCTGCTCCATGTCCATGATTGAAATACTAGGAATGCAAGTCTCTGTGGAAAACTATATCTTTCTGAAGACCAGATTGAGATGATCTTCGGTTGGAGGCAGCAATCCAATGAGACGGACATCGTCAATAGAAATATCAACTTCGAGTGATGCTAGCGAACTTCTATAGTTCGCTCCAGCGCAGGCGCGATGAGGCGATTTCACCGGTCCGCCTTCGATCGTGGCTTCAGTGGCGGTGACAAGCGAATGAAAACAATCTAGAGTCTAGATCGATAGGCCTGCCTGCTCATCTCCAGTCTCATTCGCCAATCGAGCATAAATTGAGCTGACTCAGGCGCACTACCGAGGAGGGCAGCCAAACACGTGTGACACAATTCGCACTGCCATGGGCGGAGGATGTGATAGCTCGCGACTGGATTCTCGACTGCGACTGTTCAGCCGAGACTGCCAGCTGCAGTCGACTTGGCAGGTATTGCGCTGGGCTTTATGGCCAGGAGAAACGCCTGCACGTCAAAAACAAGTCACAAACTATAATCGCCAAACTGTACACCCTGATTTACCAACTATCGACTAGCCTACTCTTTGATATTAGCTGTTAGGATTTTTATCATCAAGCCAATCAATCAAGATGATTAGTGATGTACAGTTGGCATTGTTCGTCAATGTTCTAGGTGTTCTACTCTTCGTCATGGTCGTTTTTTACCATTATCTTAACTTCAACAATCCTAGATTAGGCAGACCGTCCAAAGGCTTGAGGCACACCTGATGAAGATCGGGCATCAAATGACAACCACTTGACTGCCTCAAAATTTAGACGAGGCCACCCTTGGGGCATTCATCAAGTTGGTAGCCTAATGTTGTAATAAAAATGAAACGCAGTAAGGTGATTCATTAACGACACTTTTATATCAAATCAGATCCTTTATGGATCAATTAGATTTACTCGTTCTGTCAATCTTACATTGGCACAGGGCTTCAGTTTTTAAGAAATCAACTTTTCTGTATTCGAGAGTCGATGGCAATCGTCTTGGGGATGTTTTGGGTAGATCGAGATACAAATAAGAACCTTCTGTCATAGAATGTGACTTTTGATGACTACTTGGCTTCGGAGGTCTTTCTGGTACTCCTGTTCGACATTCACTGATAGGAATGTAATCACTTCCACTTTTCGTTTTTCTGTGGATCGGGGGAGGGGGTGGAGGCCGAGTAGGCTATCATAAGAGTCAGTTTTACATATTCATCGGGGTCTTTCCATCGACTTATACATTCGCGCCATGTACTTACCCTCTTGAGATTACCGATCATTGTGTTGTACTCCTAAGGCTGCGTACCTGGACGGCTTGAGCGATGGAACGAAAAGTGATTGTGACCTTAACAATCTGGCGCACCCTAGTTTACTTTATCGTGAGGTTCATTAGTGGCTTGTAGTAGGTATTTGGATGAATAGGAGGTTGTGTAACCTTGATATTCCTTGATTTGAGCTGCAATATGTCTCTGATGCGCAAACCCGCCTGGTTTAAAAATATTGTGCGTGTTTGATGGACAACTTGGGAAATTTTGCGTGCCGACCATATGCAGCTTTCACCATGCTTGCGCGTGAGTATCAACTAGATTCACAGCTACGGCACGTTCTGGCTCTACACTCGTGAGAGATTAGTTTATGGGATACTATCGAATAACCTTGATCCCTTCTATTTCTATTACGGAATCAGTCTAATATTACGCTACTGACTCGATGAGTGCTTCAAGGGTTGCATCAGCTGCACTGAAGATACCCAAAAGGATCGAGCGAGGACCGACCGATATCCTGAGGGCCCTCGCGTCTACTGTCAAATATTTACCCGAAGAACCTTCTACAGCCTTTCATGATGACCCCCATCTGATGCCGCGCCACAAAGACGATAGGATGCTCTTCCCTTTGGCGACGATATCTGGTCGAAATACTGCAAAGTTTCTGCTGAACAAACATCCAGAATTATTCTATCGAGACGATGCTGAGCCCAAGGTTCGAGCTTTTCATCCACCGGAGGAATATAGAGAAGATATGAGGTTCGATCTCAGCGATCTCAAATGGTGTATAGACAATGATGATTCGGTCAACGGGATTATCGCTTACAAATCTCTAATCGACGGTGAAGACGTGGAAATTGATGATGAGCTCCTCTTACAATTATTTGAGTTGATATGTTACACTAATGAGGATCCAATGTTGGATCAGATAGCGCATGAAAAAGCTTTCTACACCGCTCGGAACACGGAAGGATTGCCTAAACAGAATTGGAAGCTCACGGGTATAGCGAGCAAGATATTTAATGAAATCAAGCAAGAGAAGAATCCGCCACGTGTATACAGTGCTATGATAGCGGGCCTCATAAAGCACAATGAGCATCAGGTTGCGAAGGAGATTTTTGAAGAATTCAAGGAGTTCTTTCCGGAGAAGGGGTTGTTCGCAAATGCTTACAGGTTCCTTATCTCATCTGTTCCTAGTTTATACAGTTCGCAAGAAACAGCCCATCAAGAGGTAGAAAATCTTGTCTCGCACATGGAAGAACATCTGGTCGCCCCGAATCTTGGGGTCTTCAACTCAATCCTAGATGTCTACAGAAGGTTCGACTGTGACTTAAACGTCTGCAAAAAGGCCTCCCAACTCATTGTCGATATGAGGGCATTGAAGATAAAGCCCTCACCTTTCAGCTATATGACACTCCTCCGGATCATCAAGCAGGCTAGAGAGGCCAAACGGCACCCGGAACTCATCGAGAGCCTCCTCGAATACATGGCGACTAATGATCATGCTCTAGAAATTCGTGACGAAAGAGATGTGGAAGTTTTGACGCCCGTTATGTGCACTTTGGCAGGCCGCTTGCACAACTCACGATGGGCTAGTCAACTCTATAGAATCTATCTTAAGAAGCCGACATTATTCGAACACGTAAATGCGAAAAATCTGTTTCTAAATGTTTACTTTCGATTGATGATCAATACGGAGGGACTCGAAACGATACTCAAATTCTATGATAACAACGTGCCAATGCAGTTTCGTCCGGATTCTGAGACCTTTGACCTCCTGGTCGAAGCGTTGGACATTTTTGATGCGGACGAGGAAACCATAAAGCGGATAGGACAAGATTTGGCAAGATTTAGACTGGCCGATAGGATAAAAGATGACACAATATTCAGAAAAGACCCCGAGTATGTAGCAGAACTAGAGAGGCAATTGAATGGAAAACCGAAATGGACTCAAGTGGAACGACGTATGTCATGACTTTCTCGTGAAAGATGCTAGTCTACATAGGAACGTTAAGTCAGTTTCTCGTCAACAAGCTGTAGAGGATAGCGACCCAAGATGACGTCTAAATTATACTGTCATCCTTCTGTCGATAAAGATTTATCAGATCTGCGTAGTTTTCGGCGGTTACCAAGCCATACGTTCAGCTAGTGTACCGTGGAGAAATCTGTGATCTGGTGATAAAGCACTCCTTTCTCGGCTCTTTTATCTATTTGTTACACTCCCCCAAGACGTTTAATAGGTCTCGAGACAATGTAGTCCTAAAAGTGTGCAAATCACAGACTGTTTGTGAAAGCAAAAGATAGAGAACGACCAGGGAATTGGAGTAAACAAAAAGAGTTTAAATCATCCCTCATATCCCTGATCATGTCTGCTATGATTATTGTCTAATTGAATCTGTCAGCATTCTTGGGATTCGTCGACCATATTGAGTTCGTTGTGCAAAATGGGGGAGGAGCTTATCTCTAGACTTTCGTTTTGCAGCGTAAACTAGACGATTCTTGCCTAATTTGATTGATGATTTTGACGTAGACGTAGATGGGCGAAGGGATTAGATCCGCCTCAATCGTCCCAATGTATTGAATAATACAATGATAAACGAGTCAACAGAAACTAGTGAGGTAGACAGTCGATTGATGTTGGCCAAACGGGCATCCCCTGTGCTATAATGCTACAATTCAATGCAGCTTCATTAACTCTAGTGATCTCAAGCTTACTGAAACCTTCTTTGAATACAAGTAATTACGGGCACAACTATGAAGCTCACTACAAATCTATCCATTGATTCTATTTCGCGAGCAAGCTCGAGAAGTTACAATTCAGAGCGTTTAGGCACAAGTAGAAACAATAATTTTGGTCTATCTGGTGTATTCATCAGAATAAAAGATGATGATAGCGTTGCAACATCGGAGCATGTCGGACACTACGAAGATGAGGCCCATTGGCCTACGGAGAAACGAGAGCAAATCAAAAAAGTGAGATTCGTTGTTTGCACCCTTGCCTTGCTCGGTATGGCTTTGGGACTCATGTCAAGATTGATGCTGAATGTGTCGATCGTTGAAATGGTTAAGAAGCAACAGGTTGTGCCCGTAGAGGAACTCAACTCTACCGCCGAGGTGGAAATCACAACCTCTCTTCCATCAGTAGATCTCATAGTGGACGGTGAGGAGACCTTTATCACGACGATGGCCACTATGCTATCGAACCAAACAAATACCTCAATATATCAGCAAACATCGTTGGACAATAATGATACAAGTTCGATGAAGATTGAAGGTCAACATGAAGAAGAAGAGATTGACTTCAGTGATGGGTATGAAGATGGATTGCATTTCAATTGGACAAAACAAGAGCAAAATATGATATTAGGTGCGTTCTACATTGGATATTCTCCAGGTATTCTATTTGGAGGTAATATAGCAGAGATGTACGGTTCCAAATGGCCTCTATTCACTTGTGTCTTCGGAACGGGAGTGATAAATTTGCTCACCCCCTTCATTGCTGGCTACAATTTACAACTGTTGATCCTCTCGCGCATATTCATTGGGGCCATTCAAGGTGGTTTATTTCCTTCATTATACGATCTGTTCAATAAATGGCTTACCCGAAGCGAGTCGAGTATCTTCGCGCCGATGATTAAGGTGAGCATGCCCATGGGATCATTGATTGGGACATTGTTGCCTGGTGTTCTGGCCTCTTTCGGACTCGAATGGCCGCTATTGTTTTACATTGGAGGTGGCTTGTGTTTAGTGTGGTCCGTAATCTGGTTCTATGTTGCAACATCTACACCGCAAAAGAATCGTTTCGTTGAAGAAAATGAGCTGAAACGTATAATGCGTAAGAAACATTATGCATTTCCTGAAAGTAATAAAGCTCTAGCTGCAGTTACAAGCTTCACTGACACGGATGATGGCACGAAGATAGAGAAGTCTAGACGAATCAAATCTGAGATTGGCCCGAGTAAATCCGAGAAATCAACTCCATGGATTCAAATCATTTCGAATTCCTCTGTGTTAGCGCTGACATTAGTTAAGTTTACCTACAATTGTGGAATGGACTTTGTATACTTAGAGCTAGCTCTATATTTGCGTGAAGTTCACAATGCCACAATTGAGACAATCAGTGCAGTAGCTAGCGGCGGGTATTGCATGCAAATGGTGCTAATAACTTTCGTTGGGTGGTTGGCGAAATATCTAGTAGGGGGAAGAGTCTTTGGATTTGGTGTTACAAGATGGCGCAAGATCTTTCAGGGAGGATCAAATCTGATAATGGCCGTAGCATTTATCCTGCTAGCAACAATCCATCCAGGAATTGAGCTGGCCTCTTTCCTGTTGATCTTGGTCTGTTTCTCATGGATGTTGGGTGCTGGAGGTGAATCGATGGTACCCTATGACCTTTCCAACAAATATCCCGCATCCATAGTGGCCTTTACTCATTCTGTTTCCATCTCATCAGGTCTCTATGTTCCGACCCTTTGTGGTCTGATACTTGGAGAGGATACGGATAATCCAAACAGATGGAGCATTCTCTACAATCTACTCGGAGGTTCTTTGATCTTAGGAGGTTTAGTCTTCTGCCTTGTGCTTAAGGCAAAGCCTTTCTTACCGGAAGAGAGGGATAAAAGGAGGGATTTTGAAGAAGTAGAAGCGAACATTCAAGACCAGACAGCGAATCCAACTAGAACAACAGATAGTCACCTCTGCATGAAAAAGTGATAGTAATTTGAGCAAGAAGATAAAGATTGATAGCGTAGTCGCCCGAAACGCTCACGTTATCCCTAGTCGAAATTCAGACGCATGCCGATACTTGTCGGCGGAAGATCTGACACATACTGAGATGAGAATTCATGGCTGTGATCAAATTTTAGAAAATTTTTGAATTGACATAGTAATTTTCTTTATTGAGACGCGTCGAAGGTTGTGTTGGTCTGTTCAGGAGTGTAATTCGAGAGTTGAACGAGATTTTTGGAAAGCCTTCGACTGTGAAGAGTATTGTTGTTTCTGAAAGGTGTTAGAAAGTTGAGACTAAAGTTGTCATGAATACTTAGAAGCTGACCTAGCGGCTCATTGGAACGATTATTTTCCATCTCAAATTTGTCATCCTTCCAAATAACATTCTTCTTTCCCTCTAGCTTTTTCAGGCAATTCGCTAGCCTTGATTCGAGTTGATCGCTGAGGCCTCTTCCTCGGGCGATGGCATGGGTATACCTAATAACATTGGCGGCTTCAGTCAGTAGATCCTCGGTGTTCATCAAACGGGTGAATCCCTGTTGGGCAAGGTCGTAAGCATGCTGTTCACAGAACTTCTTTTCTTCAAGTTCTTGTAGTCTTTCCCTCTCCGTGATGAATTGCTTGATTATCTCGTCAAATTCTTCACGAGTTCCGAAACCTCTCATGGTGAACTCATTAGACATCTTCGAAATAACATTATCTATTTGGTCTTCATTTGAGTCTATACGCTCAAGTAGAGCAGTTCTCTCTCGCTCGTAGTATGATAACTGTGTCTTTAGGGCCTGAGATTGTTCCAAGTTTATCTCCGGAATAGTTCCAGTCAAACCATTTGTCACAGAAAATGTGGAGTTTCCGTTCACTTTAGGGTAGTTTGTACCTTTATTGATGCTCTGACGGGATTCGTCTAGACTCTTGAATGTGAGTTTCAGCTCGTTCATCCTGAACTTGGATTCATATCTTAAAACATCCATCTTGATATTGCCTCTCTCCTCGTATAGCGCCATGAGTTTTGGTCCGTAACATGACTTGTCCAAGAAAGCCGTCATTGCTGGGGTTCTCTCAGAGGCGATGTAGGTTGAGTTTGGGTTCGAACGCTCGACGGTTGCTAGAGTTCTCTGTGAATTTCGAAGCTGCGCATTCTCTCGCCTCAGCTCTTCGTTCACCTGTCTCAATCTCTCAACCTCTTTCAGTTCTGATCGGAGCTGTTCGTTCTGAGACTTCAAGTTTGCTATCTGCTTATCTTGATTTTCAATAATGATGCTGTAATTCTTTGGCTGAATAGCCACGTCAGTGTAATTTCTTCCAGGACGAAGCTTTATGCACTTGGCCCTAGACGCATATATCAATGTATTTTGAGTATCGTCGTAATGACTTTGCTGCTGACATATTGTCGCAATCATTGCTGTTCTACACTTACCTCCAAGAGAATCTCTCAAAAGTCGCGTAAGTTTTGAGTTTCTGTAAGGGATATGCCTGCTACCCGATCGACTGTCTGCAAGAGCGTTAATGCAGTTACCTAGTGCTAGCAGTGACTTGTTGATGTTTCCACCCTCGCGCTGGAGATTCTTACTTCGATCATTGCCGGGACGATAAGCGACAGATGCCCGTTCTGAACCAGCCAGATCGATGAGAGACATTTTACTGTTCTGTAGCTCATACTCAGGTCCTGATTTGTCACCTTCTATCCTCCTCGTCCGCCTGGTCAAAATAATCTGGAAAATGGCATGTGATCGACTGGAATCAGCATTTGCGTCGGTGGGGTGTTGAGATCTATTTGCATTACCAGCCTCAAGAAGCTCTAGTAGTTGTTCGGCATTTTCGGGTGTGTGGTATGTAAGATCAGGTATGACAAGGGACTGACCGTCCCCTGGAGCTTCACAAACAGGCAAGTTGTAGGCGTCACGATTTGCCTGTCTGGCGCGGCATCTTTCTGGTGTTGTCCGAAGTCTCTTGTTACCACATCTGATAAAGTTGTTAGGTTCAAATACGAGGAGATCACGAATTTTTTCATTGTAAATTTCGAAGTAACATATCTTAAGTTCGGCTGGAAGAGGATCAATATCACTTATTTGAGAGAGCCTTTCGAAAAGACTCTTAGTTGTATAATAGATGACCCCAGGATTGTTCGGTTTACCTAACATAGTATGTGTCTTTCCGGAGCCTGTCGCGCCGTAGGCGAAGACAGAGCAGTTATAACCATCAATAGCGGCGTCAACCATTGGCTGTGTAACGGCCTGGAAAATAGCTGGATTTGTCGAATGATCATCGAATACACGGTCGAAACAATAGGTTGAATTTTTGTTCCTCTTTGCACCTATTGATTTGAATTGCCTTCCATGATAGAAGTAAACATCGGTTGGCTCCCTCTCAGAATCCAGAGGATCGAATATTAGGGTCCTGTCGTCAACTATATCGACGATGGACCTTTCGTCTTGTAGCGGCTTGACTCTAACATAGACCATGAGTCTATTGTGATGAACGGGGGCTCCATTGGAGTTATCGGTGTTGTTATTATCGTTGCGCATGTTGGGGAATGGGATTAGTTTAATATTATGGCTTAATATTGGATATGTTATATATCATCAGTGGGCTGTTTTTTTTGGTAACATTGGTCAGTAATTGGGGGGTTAAGCTAAGGCGGGCGCCTCCTTGAAAGTTTGGGCGAACTCTGCTAGAGACAAGCAACAGAGCGGGCCGCACAGTTCGCTAGGAGTAGCCGTTGAGTTTCGGCTCGCACACGCCAGACGCGTCTGTGTATGCGCGCGTGTGCCCAACCTGGCCTGGTAGCTGGTAGAGAGCCGGTGCCTGTTGCCCCGCATTGGAGCTGGCAAAGAGCGCGCGCTTTCCTTTATGGGCGAGCCTCGCTGCGGGCCGCATATGCGAGCTGTAAGTTACAGCCTGTAACTTGCAACGGCACTCCAGCTCTCGTGCAGTTGGCCATTTTCCAATCCAACTGCTCGCGAGTCGCGACTCCCAGGCTGCAACTTCCAGCCTCGCAGACGAACTCTGGCCGCCAGAGTCTGGCCTAAGGGTCCTGGTTGCCACGCTCGAGTCGCATCTCTGGCACTCTTCCATACGCCTATCTGTCTGCCACAAGAGGTATGCGAAATAAGCAGCATAGGCGTTGCCCACAGGCCCAACCGGACCGCCTGCCCACAATTAGATGGTAACTTCCAGTGTCTCTTATCGCATGCAGGTGCCACACTGTCCAGCATTAGACCTTGGGATTCCAAGTGTCAAGATAGGCTGGAGAGGAAAAAATCATGAAAGATAGGCGCTCATATGCTAGGTACAGCTAGCTGGGAACCTCAGGAGGTTGAATTTGTCATTGACGTGGATCCCCGTGAGTTGTCCATGTCTCACTCACTCACTCTTGGCCTCGAGACCATCATTTCCATCCAACTGCGACATCCATCGATACAGTCGATGTACCACAATTCTTTCAGCAACCGTCTCTTCAGATGATGGCCTCGGATTTTCGTGACGTGCTGGCGACAGGGCAGCTATGCGTTTCCCTGGCCAAAAAAGGGCCCCCACTTACTACTACAGACCAACCTAACTCTTTGGATTTGAACTCCAAGTTTTAAGTTTCAGATAGGACGCTCAAATGAGTCTCGCGAGCATCAATGGTATGGGTGTCATGCATGATACATTCAGTGATCCATGAACTTAGGACAGACTGGCGCTCAACGAGGTAGCCCACACGTGATCACTGATCGCAATTGATCGAGATAAAGCACAATCATTGACATTTAGCAGAGATACAGTTCGCTTGATCAATCAAATCTGGAATAATCTCTGAACTCAATCACTCAACTCGACAATACTATGTGAAAAAGTAATCCTTGTACGATAGGAACGCAATTGTGGAGCGTTATGTCAAATGAGCATGCTAAGATTTGAACTTAAGACGTGAGTTTTGGCGTTGATGTTCAAAGTCAAAGTCGACAGCATTATTTGTGCGTGACGATATCTATTGAGTTTGTGTTGCAAATGAGGAGCAGCATACATCTATCTGGATGTCCCTAGGACTGCATGTGGACTAGGCACAACTGCTCAATGGGCCTTGGTTTCTGCGTATCTGAAGTTGTTTTGAATATCCAGATTTACCATTCAATAGAGACTCTTTGAGTCTACCTCAAGTTTGCCCCTAACTCGTCGTGAATCCTGTTGAGATGAACAACAAGGCGATGGCAAACAAGAAGTAGTAGCCCCTTAAGGAAGAAGGCCCCCAATCTGCGTTAGCATTATACCAATGATACTCGTGCCAAGCTTATGCGAATGTTGTCTAGGCAATCTATTGCACACAGGGCCTAGCTGTAAATTGTTCACCACAGCTATGTTCCCATCTGAACCTAGAGTTCGTATGGATCCTGGAGGGCCCCTCGGGAGTTGGATGTTTATCTCTCTCCCACTCTCTCCCTCTCTGCCCGTCTCACTCTTAAATGCGCATGTCTTGAGGCCACTATACACAGTTTTTAGGCTCCTCCAGTTAATCATTCATTAGCGTTTATTACCTCACATGTGTGCAGTCATCCTGAAGGCAGATCTTCCCTTGGTAGAAGCTTCACCATGAAACTCTCCGATTGTCTCACTTTTAGACGTTCGAAGGAGAAGTTCACCATAGTTGTGCAAAATGGGAGAGGTGCCGCAATATTGAGGAGCTGCGCTTTTTGAGTCTCAAGGTTGGTTGCTGCTGGCAGAGTATGAGAGTTGGAGGAAATACACCAACTCAAATTTGCTTATTGTGACAATAATGCCCCTCAAGGATTGGGCATAATTCCCTTTTGGTTGGATGGTGAAAGTTCTTCATGTGTATATGTTTGTTCCTTTGGCGCGTGTGAGAAAAAGTAATATTTTGCCCACTGCATCTAGTCAGCAACGTATAAACTAGTTTTGTAACCTAATTGAATTCATCTTGGAACCTGTGGCCAATAGAGAAATCGTCCAATTGTTCATCTATTTAAGAAGATAGTAAAGTAGTAGGCCCAGCAACAAGTATTAGAGAATGTCTGAAGATTTTTTTGGAAACTGCCACAAATGTGGGGAAAAAGTTATCGGCGAAGGCAATGGTTGCTCGGCCATGGGTGAGGTCTACCATGTAACCTGTTTCACCTGTACCGTTTGCGCCCAGCCTTTGCGGGGGAAGCAGTTCTATGCTATCAATGTAAGTGTCCAACTATAAAGGTTCCAAGAACGTCAACCAGAGTGGCAGGTCAAGTTCGAGAATTCGACCATCAGTCAAAGTGGAGATTGTTCTTTACATTTCCTTACTGCACTTGTAAACTAATCCAAGAGCAACCCTTCCTAA
>Ga0058701_10000295_pt1 | contig 39760 bp, 41 predicted proteins | sample AgamicOrMae_FD_97039 | JGI IMG/M metagenome (GOLD analysis project Ga0058701, IMG submission 97039) | Agave microbial communities from Guanajuato, Mexico - Or.Ma.e | ecosystem: Host-associated > Plants > Phyllosphere > Phylloplane/Leaf | place: Guanajuato, Mexico | collected 2012-06-04
ATAATAAAGATAACAAACATACAACCGATACTCCAAAATTATCGTGATACAAGATGCCTGTGCATTATGCCCAGGAGTAATCACACATTTGAGGCGATGGTTGAGGTAGCTTCGTTGTTGTTGCAATTTGTGCGCCGCAAATTTTACTCTGGTGTTTTTTGTTTTTTTTCTTTTATTTGTAAAGCGCGCCAACTGAGAGAGCGCAGGCGCTTGCTTCCTCAGCTTCCGCAGTGCGAAAACTGCATCCATTAAGTTGAGCATGTGAGAAACGAAGTCACATGTAGTCCACAGCTTGATGGCCGGAGATGTGACACCGGTATTAGCCCTTTTCAATTTGCCAATCACAATCTTACAATCATTCATCTAACTTATTAAACACCAGCAGAGGTCCTTAAATTCTCTTCTACAATTTACACCAGTTAGAGGAGTATCCTTGAAAATCTCACATACAAGATGGGCAGGGAGGACAAGTCATCATGGAAGACTGCTTACTTCGTCAAGTTGTTGGTTAGTATTCACGAAAACATGACATGATCAGCTACGAGCTAAATTTCATTGCCCACCAAAATTCCAACCTAACCTTCTCCTCCTCATCCATGTTCATCGCTATCATTTCAACAGCAACTTCTTGACGAATATCCAAAATGCTTCGTAGTATGCGTTGACAATGTCGGATCTAGACAGATGCAACAGATTCGTACCGCCCTTAGGAAGCACGCAGTTATCCTCATGGGCAAGAACACCATGATCCGTAAGGCCATCAAGGGCCATCTACCTGAGAATCCAAAGCTGGAGAAGCTCTTGAGCCACGTGAGGGGCAACGTAGGATTCGTTTTCACCCGCTTGGACCTGTCCGATGTTCGTGATCGTATCTTGAGTAATCGTGTTGCCGTGCCCGCTCGTGCCGGTGCCATTGCTCCAGTTGATGTCAAGCTACCTCCCCAGGTCACCGGTTTGGATCCAGAGAAGACATCGTTCTTTCAAGCCTTGTCTATCCCAACCAAGATTACCAAGGGTAGAATTGAGATCTTGAACGAGATCCATTTGATCGAGGTAGGCGCCAAGGTCGGAGCTAGTGAGGCCACCCTACTTAACATGTTGGGTGTTTCTCCATTTAGTTACGGTTTGGTAATCAAGCAAATCTACGATGAAGGAACCATGTTCGGTCCAGAAGTGTTGGACATCACGCCAGAGGTGATTGCCGCAAAACTCTCGGAGGGTATCAAGAATATTGCCGCAATCTCTCTCGCCATCAACTATCCAAATGCCGCTTCCGTGCCACACATGGTTGTGAACGGAATGAAGAAGTGTATGGCAGTTGCACTGGCCACCGATATCGACATGAATATCATTGGCGAACCCTACAACAAGGGCACCTGAAGAGGCCGCCGTGTCATCTCGTCATTAAATCTAATGCAGAGACGATAACCATATTTCTAGCCTATGTATATCAATTTATTAACAGGAATCCTAGTTTGTTTCCTGTTGTTTACTGTCCTTTAAGTTAAACTCTAGTCACTAGACTCTAGTATAACCCCCGACTCTGCCCACCGACACTAGAGGGCGTGCTGCTCCGTTAAAGAAGTAGTCCTGCAGTCTCCACTCTCATCCTTGGCCAGTTGACTGATACTGCCTCTTTTCTTTACTAGAAGTCTTGTAACTGTCCACCAGATGCAGCCACTAGCTCTGGCCAGTCCGAGTTGGACGATAGGCCCAAGTGTTGCTTGCGGGTTGCAGATTGTTGCATCATTATCACCGTGCTCTCTGGCAATTATCACACCATAGGAGCTGGTCATTTTTCCGCTCAAATGAGCCCAGACGATTTAGGAAACCAAATGGAAGCGAGCTTGCTCTGTGTGGTGGCTGCAGGAGGAAGCTGGAGGGAAGGGGAGAAACTGGACTGGAAGGAGAAAGGTCCAATTAATTATTCTTTCCCTCTGTGTCTCTCGTCTCGGTTTGACGTTCTACTCGAGCGTCAGTTTGTCTTGGCTCTGTTGCCTTCTACGTGTAGTGTGTGTGTTTGTGTGTGGATGTTTATTCTTCCAGAGCGAGCTTCTGGCCAGAGACCATCTCACTTGTCTCAATTGGCACTCCATGTTGGCGGCAGTTCTCTGTTTGTCTGTCTGTTGCAACATGGTCAGGCAAGAGAAGGTCGCAAAGAGAGAGAGAGAGTTAGACCTTAGGAGGAATGGGAGGCCGAGATGGCGGTGGTTGGAGAGTCACGGAGGGAATTAGCGTTGCTTCGTTTTGAGTAATTGAGCTTGTGAGCTGCTCATGTCAGCTGGCCAGAGGAGTCTCTTAAGTGAGTGTGAGATTGTTGTAATGGTTGTTGTTGTTGTAGTAATTATTCATCATTGTCGCAGGAATCAAGCGAGGGTCTCTTCTTCCAGGTGAGATAGACCAAGAGGCAGCTTAGAAAAAGCAGAGGCAAGCTTAGGGTGGACTCGCTTCAGGTGAACCAAGTTACACAAGAGAAGAGAGAAAACAACACACACACACACACACACAAGTGCAATTTAGCGCGAATTTGTGTGTTTTTTTTCTTCCAAAACTAGTTCCCTCTTTTCTTCCTCTTCTTCTCTCTGTCTCTGTCTCTCTGTGTCTCTCACTGAAAGATTTATTGTTTTACCGACTGGCCAGTCTCTGAGAAATTGCCCGTGCTTCTGGAGCGTGTGTCGCCTTTGACATCTAGCATTTGGTGGCCCAGCTCAACTGGAGTGAGAGCTCCACCATCCACCACTGGCCAGCACCAGACACAAGCTCCAACTGGATCCATTGCCGCCGGGGCCAACCACCTGTGTGCACCTGATTGCTTGGCGTGCAAGCGGCCCAGCTCAGTGTGTGTCTGGCGGCTCGGCGAGACTGTGCGCCAGCTTTGGGACGGCCGACACGCTGACAATGGTCGCTGGCAGCCCACCGGCAGCCTCTGGGGCCGCCTGGCCAGATAAGAAGAGGCGGCGAGAGGAAGTCGTCTGGCCAGCAGTGGCCCAGCAGACGCAACAGGGAGGCGCTTCTGGTGCGCTTGGGACTGCGTGCAGAGACTGTATGCAGAGACTGTATGCAGAGACTGTATGCAGAGACTGTGTGCGGGGACTGTGTGTTGCAGTTGAGTTGCAGTTTGGCCCGTTGAGAAGCGCCCTTGGCCAGAGGACAACTGTTGCCCAGTTTGGCCAAACAAACTCATTGTCTGTGACAACAAATGCAAACTCTCAGCTGCCACTTGGTTGCCGCCTTTTTGCGCCTCCATTCAACAGGCGAGCTTATCTTAATTCAGGCGCAACATCATTAAGTTAAACTGTTCCCCTCGAGTGCAACATTTTGGGCTCCATTTTCGCCTCCTCGCAATTTGCCAGCCTCTCTGCCTTTCGGGCTCTTCTGAGGCAAAAAGCTGAAATGGACACTCGCTGCTCACAGACAGACAGACAGACACGCACTCACTTCTCTGCCAACTCGCAAGTTGCAACACTCTGGCGACACACATTAGGCCTAATTTGCCAACATTCACAATGAGCGGCCGCAACGACCAAGCCGCAATGATGAGACATCTCATTTTGCCCCCACCTGTGTGCCACAAACAGACAATCTGCCCGAAGACTACCAACCGTCCACCAAGCAGCCAAAAGACTGCTAAAACAGTGCCAACTGTGCCTATTAAGAGAGCACAATTTGCCTGCGCAACAAAGAGATAATTATGCCCACTGCTTTCGCATGTAAATAAGCGACAACCTGCAACTGGCCCAAGCTAGTCTCTCGCCCGTTTGCGCCCATTTCCTTTGGCTTCTCTTCCCCCAAGTGACTTCCTTCGCCACCAAGTTTCCTTTGCCTCAGAGCAGCTCAGAGCAGCTCGAGCCCACATTGCGCTTCCTTCCTTTTCGTCTCTATTTCCAGCCTTCTGGCGCTGGAAATAGAGACCCGCCGGCCCAGCTGCCTGGCGCCTCCCTCGACTAATGGAACGAGTCATCAATTAAAAGGTTAACATTTAATTTAATTTATCACCAGACGAGTGAGGAGCTCAGCTCGAGTGGCGGCCGCCCGATGGCTGAAACGAGAGCTGAAACGAGAGCTCACCTGTGGAGCCTGTTTGGTGTGAGAATGTGTTTGGGCCAGCCAATGATTGGACGAGGGAAGAAGAAGTGGGCGAAATATCAATTTGTTCGCGCTTGGAATTTGCTCGGCCCAAAGGGGAGGAGCGGCGGGAGGAAGGAAGCAGTTAGCTTTGGAATTGCAGGAAACGCGAGGGGGCGTTTCCTGGAGGGGCCCACTTGTTGCTCTGGTGCAGTTTGGGCAGCCAATAGAGTTCCAGCCAGAGTGCACCTAAGGGGCGGCACTGCATTCCAGCGCCGAAGGGATGCAGTGCGGGCGAGTTTGTGTGCGGTGCTGCAGAGGCCAAAGGGGAGCACAGTGCACAGTGAGCTAGAGACTGTGTATGGCACGCGGCACACAGTTGGCATTTGGCGCCAAATGGGCCTTAACAGGCCTATTTGGAGCCACTTGGAGCCACTTTTTAGCGCCAAACACGCGCACCAAAGTCTCTCTCAGCTTATGTATCAATAGAGGGCAGCGAAAAGACTTTCAGAAGATTTTTCTTCCCTCCATCTCGGCCTCAAACTGAAAGTCTGAGAGTCTGCCCAAGTTTGCCCAAGTCTGACAGGCGCAAGTTCCAGGCCCAGACAGAGTTGCCGATTGGCCGCATTTGGGGGGCAACTTTGCCAGAGAAAAGGGCCAACGACTAATGACTGCAACTGGCGACTCGCCACTCGCTCAGGCCCACCTTGAGCCTTTCGTTGGCGCTCCAGAGACTCTTGTTGTTGTTGTTCACCTTGCACTTTTAGCTAATTATGCGCCCGGCTGTTTAGGCGGCCGAGGCGGAAAGAGCGAGGAAAGGAAAAGTTGCATTCTGGACTAGGAGAGAAGCTGAAAACATTTTCTCCCTCGCTCTTCTGAGACAAAAGACGCCAGCCAGATTCCCTCAGCCTGTTTGTGGGCCTTTTTTCAGCCCATCTTTATCTTTGCGCTCATTTGTCTATGTGAATGCCCAGAAATGTTCAATGTTTGCGCCCAAACAACTGGGCACAAACATTGAACAACCATCTCAGCAGAACGCTCGGCATCAGACTCTCTTCTCCAACCTTAGCGCGAGAGGGCGCCAACTAGTCTTGGCTGGATTTCCTCTTCTAAACTGCACCTTTTGGCTTGCAAACTGTCCGAAAACTGACTGCAAACAGTCTGCTTTCTGTCTCTCTCCAAAGACAGTCTATTGGAAAGGCATTTGTAAGTAATATTTGCAATATTTGGCCCAATGATTTGCCAAATTCTCTCTCTTTGTTTGGGCCAATATTTTGCCTAATAGTGCAAGTGCGGGCCGCCAAATGGAAACTGAACTGGCGCGAGCTGAGCTTCCTCTTTAATGGCCAACCACCAGCACCTTTTGCACTCGCGCTCGTGGTTCTTGGGGCGCCGTTGGGCAGTTCCAATCGGCATTTGGAGCCATTTGGAGCCATTTGGTTGCTTTATTGCCAACGAGCGACAAGAAGAGAGAAAAATGTGCCAAAGAGCAGCTCTTGGCCAGCTGGAATGGCCAAGGAAAAAACAGAGAAGAGAAGAGAAGAGAAGAGAAGAGATCTTTTCTTTTCTCTTCTGTTTGGATGATCCAAAATCGAAAAAGAGGAGAAAAAAAATGAAAAGGAAGTCAATTAGTCGCTGGGGAACAAATTGGAACTCGTTTATGGAGTATAATTATCATTTCATTAAATGGAAATGTTGCTCGATTCCACCCACTTGAGTTTGGAGGCTAACCTAGACTGTCCAACATGTTCAACAACTGTGCACGTTGAATGGCCACTTGAAGCGGGCGGGCCCACGTCACCGATCGAATGGGCGCGATTGACAAGCATTGAATGCGGCAAACTTTTTTCCTAGACTAATGCAGTGTTCTCTGCACACTGTGAACACTCACTGACAGGAGATTGCATTCTGCCTGCATGGCTGCTCTCAGTTGGGGCCAAATCGGGGCCCAATTGGAGCCAAATGGGAGCCAAATTGGAGCCACTTCCTACTTCGAGTTGGGCCCCGCCAAACGTTGGAATGATTGGGAGTAAAACAGAGAGAAAGAGAGAGAGAAAAGGAGGCGGTTTGCCAGCCGGGCAATTTGCTGCCATTTAAGGGCGCAAATATTCCACCACTTAAGAGCAAGCTCGAGCAAGGCAGAGGAGAGCTAAGGATGGGCCGAGAATTGACTCTCTAATTTTTTCAACATCAACCTGGAAATGTATCTGTCCGATTTGCGCGCCTCAGAATGCACAGTTCAGAATGCACAGTGAGCAGTGGAGACTGTGTAGAGTGCATTGAAGACTGTGCGGAGTGCAGTGCAGAATTCCGCAGTGAGCCCCGCAGACAGTGGCTGGCTCATGATGTGCAGTGCACATTGTGCACTGCATTGTGCACGAGAAGCCCACTTGAAGCGCACATGAAAGGTGCTCGTGGCCAATTTCTGCCGCTCGCTGCTCGGAGCACGCGCGCTCAAAACAATGCCGATCATCGTCTTCAGTTTCATTTACAACTGATGGAGCCCAATTTGCAGGCCTCCTGATGGAGCCTCCTCTTGGCCCCAGAGAGAAGCCAGAAGGTGGAGGCAGTCCGAGCGGGCCGAGTGGGGCCAACAATCACAACAGTTTGCCCTCCCGCTCTCTCTGGGGCACCAGCTGGGCCGGCCCAGACGGACCTTAGGCCGTTTTCAGCCACTTCTCAGCACGCCCAAGTGCTCGAGAGCACCGAAGAGCAGCTCAGGCCACGCATAGCGATGGCCATTGGCTCGTCGATAATCGATACGTATTAATAGAGGGGCGTTCCCGGCGAGCTGGCCAACAAGGAGCGCGAGTGGAGACGGAACACTGGGAAGCGTGCGCTTGGTACGCGCTTGGCTTGCGGCGGGAACGCCCACCGGCCGGCAGTTGTCGGGCCCCCAGCCAGTCGAGGAGGAGGAGGAGGAGGAGGGGCGCCTCTGGAGGACTGGGGCCACTTTGGCCGCGGGCGAGCAATTGTTTGGGCTCGAGGAGGGGCAATTTGGCCCCCGACAGTCTGCGGGAGAGCACGCGGCCCAGCAGCAGAGGCAGAGGTGTGTGCACTGTGCGCGCGCGCCGAATCTATATGGACGCGCGCCGCCAGGTGGCGCCAGCGGCGCGCTCACTTCACTCGCTGTTGTGCTTGCGGGCGACAGTGAGCGGCCAGCGGGCGTCGCTTAGGTGGAAATGGGCGGCGTGAAACGAGTCAATTGGACCAATTTGGAGCCGCGAGTGTCGCTGGCTGGGCCGAGCGGCGCCTCAGCCCGAGTTTGGGCCCCCGAGAGCTGCCCGGCGAGTGGGAAACGGACGCACTTTGGCCCACCAAGTCCAAGGGGCCAGCAGCACAACTGGCGACTGTGCCTGGCCAATCTGGCCGGCCCCTCGACCACCGGCTGGCCGCTGGCCGCTGGGGAGACAGACGGACAAGCGTCCCAGCGGGCCGCTAATCGCCGCCGACAGCCAACAAGTGTTGTCGGCGCCCGCTCGCGAGCCCCAGCGAGGCGGCGGCGAGAGGCGCTGCCGGCCGAGCTCTGGTGCAGTTGTCGCCGGCTTTGCGCGCCGGGCCCGCACATTTGCGCCTCCCCCAAGGGCTGGACTCACGCTGCGAGGGCGGCCGCAGTCGCGCGCGCCACCAGCCGCGCTCAGGTGGGCCCAGGTTGGCAAGTGGCAAGTGGCAAGTGGGCGAGCAAAAGTGGGCGAGCAAGTTGGCGAGCAAGTTGGCGAGCAAGTGGACGCGCGAGCCAGCCAACTGCAGTCCGCGGCCAGTTATTAGCGACAAAAGTGTGTGGGGCGCAATTTGTTTCTGGCGCGCGGACCGCAAGCTGTGCTGACAAGCAGTGCCAAGTGAGCGGCCGTTCGCTGCTCACTGCTTGCCGCTCGCTGCTTAGTGCTCGCAGACTGCAAACTGCAGTCTCTGAGCACTGACAACTGGCGAACGCGCGGCCGGATTAGCGCGGCCCAAAGTTGTGCGCCCCAAATGCGGGCCCACCTAGTCCCCAATTGTCTGCGCGCCGATTTGCGCCATCACTCTGTTTTAAAGTGGCCACATCGCCAAACTCTGTCTTTTCTCCTTGATTTTTTCCCCCAAATGGGCGCCCAGATGGAAGGAATACTAGAGCTGTGCTGCAGACAGTCCGCCCTGAGCAACACACTCGGCGTTGACTGACAAACGCGCTCCAGCAATTCAAACGGGCGCCCCTTCACTTCCGGCGCGACTTCCGCCCCCGCTGGGCCCAAAAGTGGTCGGCGTTCACGCGTGGGCGCCACTGGAGCGCGCGGGCTGACTCCTGGCCGGCGAGTTGCGCCTTGTGACTTGTGGCTTGTGACTTGCGGCGCTCCAGATTGACTGGCCAATTTGCGCGTCCGCTCACTGCCCAGCCGCGAGCAGTGCCTGCTAACGCTCAGGAGTGGTCACTGGCGGTTAGTACTGGCCAGCAGTGGTTAGTAGCAGTTAGCAGTGGTTAGCAGTGGTCGGCGGCAGGCGAGAGGCCCCAATTGGGTGTCCAAAGTGAAGGGCGACTGTGCGAGGGGGCGACTGCAGTTGGAGGCAAGCCGGCGGCAAGTCGGCCGACGTTTCGGGCTGGAAGTGGCCTTGTTTGGCGCCGGCGAGTTCGTGGCTGCCGGATGACAAGCGGCCGAGACTGAGCAACAGGCTGGAGGCCAATCAGATGAAATCAATCTGGAAGTGAATGGCCGAGTTGCTGGCCGGCGGGGGCAATTTGCTGCGCCCTCTGGCAGCCTTTTGGCAGCAGCCTCTCGCGGCCCTCCTGCAGCCCACTTGGAGGCGAGTTTATTAGAGCGCTGGAAGTGCGTGCATATTATTATAATGTAATATAATGCAGCCCAAAGCGCGCCCAAAGGACAATACAATGAGATACAGTGTGCAGTAGAAGCTGCAGGCTGCAGACTGTACAATGTGCATCCATTGGCGCCGGCTGTGCGCGCGGCCTCACTCGCACGCCTAAGGACAGACCAGTGCGCGCACGCTTCTGCGGCCGAACTCGCGCAGCGTGATTCCTCAGCCTCTCATAGTCAGTCTCTCATAGTCACTCTCTCAGCCTTAGACTCTCAGTCTCAGGTGCTTGTGGCTGTCGGGGATCAGTCAATCAAACAAACAAACTCCCATCGGCTAATCTTTTTTCTCCTCTTCACCAGAGTGGTGCAAATCGGGCGGCCAAACTAACAACTGGAGTTGAACTGGAGGAGCAAACTGGACGAGCAAAGCGGCAAATCAGGCACAACACTCCTCGGCCCACTCGGCTCCACAATGGACAACTGATCTGATGAAGATGCTCGGCCGCCACTCTGCCGGCCGGCGCTCACAATGGAGCGCTTGAAATGGGGGCAACTGTGCACTGCGGAGTGTCGTGTTGCTGCTGCTTCCATTGCTGTGGGCTGGCTGGCGAGCAACTAGGCAGATTGTGAGCACACACACACACTTACTGACGTGCTCATTATATTGGACCGTGGGCGCATTGGGACTGTCATGAGGCCAGTTGGTGTTGCTGGTAACTCTCAGGGGCTGCTGCTCACCATTGCTCGAGAGGAGCACTCTCCAGCCGAGAGAGTGAGAAATTCTGGCTCATTCTCACAAGGTGGGACCAAGAAGAAGGCCACTGTGCCCTGGCAGAGCGCCCGCTGTGACTTGTGGTGCGCTAGTCCTACGCTGTGCTGTGCTGTGCTGTGCTTTGCTGCCCTATTCTGTACTGTGCACTGTGCTGTGCTATGCTGTAGGCACACTGTGCACAGTGCGACTCGCACAGTGCGCGCCCACCCTAAGCACTGGGCACGCAGCAGTCTGCAGACGCGCTCAACTTTTCTTGCCCGCCCCAAAGACGCCCCAAAACCTGTTGCGCAAATATTAAGTTGTCATATTCTTGCCGCCTTCTGTCTGTTGGCCAGAAAACAGCCAAAGCACAGCCAGAGGAGAGAGCACAAACAGAAAAGAGCTCAAGTCGCGGCCAGCTCGAGATGGTCAAATTTAGAGTGCAAATTGTCTGCGCTCTTTAGGGAGACACAAAGACAGAGGGAGGCATAAATGTGTTTTTTGCCTCCAGTTTCAAGTAACAAAGTGGAAAGAAACACACAATTTAAAGAGCACTTACTCAAAATGGCGCTCTCTTAAGCCACACTAACTCAACCCAGTGGCTCAACCAACTGGCTCCTTGGCTCGCCCAAAAGAAGTGGCCCTTCTTGCAAAGTGGCTCTCTAAATAAGGGCCATTCTCTCTTCTCTGTTGGGGACACAACACACACAAACGAGAAGGAGAGGGAACAAAATGAAATGTTTGTTGGCCAGAGAAAAGGGCAACACGAGAGAAAGCCGCACGAAAACTGTTAGCAGAGCAATAAAAAAACACAGACACAACAAGCAACAAGTCTCTCTCTCTCTCTCAGGTGCTCTTTGCGCCATTTTCTTCTCTTGGGATTTGCATTTTCCACCCCAGTCTCTCCTCAAGAGTGGCACCGGCCTCTCCTTAGGGCTCCTCGTTTCTCTCTGGCTGGAAAGCTGGCCAAAAGCTATAATCAATCACTGGCTCCAGTGAATTATGGACCTTTCTTTTGGCTCTCCTTCTCTCTGCTTGTTTGTCTAGAATTCCTGCTGCCTCTTTCTGGACAACTGAAACACAGTTGAGCCTCTATTTGGCCACAATACAGGCAGAAAGAGGAAACAAAACACACTCGTGTGCTCGAGCTAAGGGCCAGACACAATGTGCAAGTCCATCACTCGCCTAATATTTCTCCTCCATGCAAATCGGCCAAACACAATCGGCCAGTCCATCTCAAGTCTGCTCGCTGATAAGAGCCAAGAGATTAACCAGGAAGGGAAGTGGATCCAGTCCGAGTGGAATGCGGCGAATAGAGACAAATGAAAATAATAATAATATTGATTGATTGCGTGGCGCGGCCCAATTGGCTCCTGTGTTCTGGGCAGCACGCGCAACACAAAGCGCGGCCCATAGACTGTCTGCGGCGCGTCACTGCGGCCAAGGAACAAATACAGGCGGAAGATTCGCCGCAAAAGGTAAACATAGGCGAAAAAGTGAACCAGTGCGCAGGATCAGCGGCGGACTGTTTGCGCGCGCCTTTCAAAAAAAGGACAAGCAAAATGGAAACAACAAATAAGCTCCCAAATGGCCACTTGTTTGTGCTCGTTTAAATATATCAGTTCTTTCTCCTGTTTCGCTCATTTAAATATTAATTCTCCCCTCTCAAGTGCCCACTCGTTTGCGAGCTATTCAGTTGTTGTTGCTGCCGCCGCTTGTTGTTGGGCGGAAAAAGTGGCAGCCAAAGTGGCGCCCAAAGCACTTGACTTTTAATGACCAACTTGGCCCGTTGGTTCAGTGGTGGTATGGAACAAACAAAAAAATGGGCTTGCCCATTTTCTCTCTCTCTCTCATTTGGCTCACGAAAGTGGCTGCGAAACGAGCTGCTAAATCTCTCCCTAATGTCCATCATCATCGTCCTGCCGTTGGACAAGAGCGTCCACTGGGCACCATTCCACTGGGGAGAGCCCAATGGTTGGTTCTCTTCTCTTCTCTGGCGTGTTGCTAATTTTTAACTAACCCAAAGCACACAATGGACAAACAGGGAGCCCAAGTAATAATAGAACTCAGCCCCACCAACAAAGGCGACCAATTCCGTCGACTATCTCCGACGAGCTAGAGATGGGCGCTCGTCAGTGGGCAGGTGTGTGCGTGTTAGTTGAATCAAGTGAACTGGTGGAGGAATCTGCCTTTTTGGTGCCTTTCTGGTGATTGTTTAGTGCAAAGTTGCTCACCATTACACGCCCCATGAGCTGATGATGATTGCATGAGCCTCTTGTGGGATGTTTGCTCGCGGCCGTTGGGCAACGGCGCGTCGCCTAGCAGACCTTAGGAGGGGGAGCTTAGGCTGAGCGTCGTGACGCATCGTGAGGCATCGGACTGTCTGCAGACGCGCACGACTCTGCGCGGCCGAGGACAAGCGCGCGCACGGCCCGCCCTGAACGCCGCACACAGTCTGCGGGCGAATGTTGTTGTTTGAACAAGCAGCAGAGGCGCGCGCGCGCCAACCTGTTGCCCTATGGAGAAACTAACTGCAAATACTAACTAATAGTAATAATAACAACAACAACAACAACACCACTGCTAATAATAATCATCGTCATTTATTTATCCGCCGCCTGTCGACAGGAGGCGACCTGGCGGCCTTCTGCCTCTTGCCTCTCGTTCAACAATTTCTAACTGGCCACAGACGAGCCCCAGGCGCACGCTCGCCTGTGGGCCCAGGTGGCAATTGGAATTTTAAATTATTTTCCGCAGCTTAGCTCCGGGCCACCATTTCCACTTGCGGCCTGCTGGCCAATTGCAGCAGCAAAGCGGCACCCAAGCGGCCGGGCATTGCAAGTGTGGCGAAGAGCAGAAGAAGAAGCAGTTGCTCTTGTTGTTTGAACTTGAAGGAAGCGCTTTGGGAAAACATTAGACACTAGCCTCCTCCAGTGGGCGCCTCTTTAGCGTTGGCGATGAGAAATGATGAGTCTCATTATAATTGTTCGAGTTTATTGTTTAAGCACTTGCAAATGTGTGCCGCCATTTTGGAGCGTCCTCTTGGAGCGCTGATGGTGCTCATGCAAGAAATGCTTCTCCCTTGCTCCTCTGGCTGCGCATCCAGAGGGCATCCTCCAGACGGGGCTGCCTGCGCGCAACTACACCTAGTCTCTGGAGGTCCAAAGAGTGGAGGCCAATTTGGAGGAGCGCCGCTTGAAATTTGCGCCAGAGGAACAGGCTCGCTCGGTGCTAACTGGCCCTTCTAATGATTGAACTGAAGTGGGCCAGTCCAAAGTGCTAAGTTAGCATCGAAGGAGAGCGCGCAGAAAGTGGCCAGAAAGTTGGCACATGATCAACAAGTTTCTCCCTCCTTCTTGTTGGTTTAATTTCTCCTCCTAAGTGGAAACTGTTTAGAGTTTTTTTTTCCTCTACTCCACAAGTGTAGCACGCCTCTAACTGGACATTGGTTTGTCTTCCTACTCTCTTTCGATCGCGAGCAAATTCTCTCGCTCGATGCTGAATTCTCAATTCTTGGCTCTAAATTCTCAATTTGCAGCTTGCTCTTGGGACTATCAATTCTCGATGCTCATTTCTCATTTTCCATCTCTCGTGCTGGCGGCCAATTTGCTCTGGAAAGTGCTGGCAGCCAGCACACTCGAGGCGCAAATGGGCGAGAACGAGGGCGCAAATTCCTGGCGGCCAATGTTTCGAGACTGCCTCTGGGAGCACGAGCTTGCCTATGGGGCGCAGCTTGTTGTGGTCCGCAGACTAGGACAAGCAAAGTGTAGGCGCGCACTGTGCACGAGCGCACACAGAGAGCCGCACAGTGAGGCGCCCCCAAGAGCAAGTGCTCAGTGCACGAAACGAGCGCAAAAACAAACGGCCAAATTCCGTGCGGCTCGCCTGTTGATTTTGGGCCCACCGCGCGCACGAGCGCCAAGCACTGATGAGGGCCCATCAATTTCTGCCCAAGACGCGCCCAAACAAAAGACACGCTCGCGCCCCAAAGCAAACACTCTTTCCCCACCGGCAAAAATTGCCACACTGCCACACTGCCACACTGCTGCACTGCTGCACTGCTGCACTGCTGCACTGCTGCACTGCTGCACTGCTGCACTGCTCACGCCCCGCCGACAGACAGTCCTCGGGGCCCAGTGGGCGCGCCAGTGCAGCTCCGGAGAGGAGCACGCCCCGCGCGCAGCTCTCCACACCAGCAGCTGTCCGGCAAATCTCTTTAACACTTCCTAATGGCCTTCCTGAGCCCCGAGCGCTGGCCTGTGGCGGCCGCACTTGCCGCTCGCCGGGAGAGACTCTAATTAGAGCCTCTTGGCGCCTTGGCTGCGGGCGGACGGCCAGACTGGCCACAGGCGCAGTTGGTGTCAGTCTCGGGCGCTGGCGAGCTTCGGGCGAGCTTTGCCTGAGCTTTGCGCAAAAAACACTCGCATAAGCGCCAGAAAGGAGCCAGAAGTCCGCTTGTAGAGCCAAAGAGACTTCTGGCCCGACTGATATTATATAAGCTCGACGGGGACTGTGTAGGAACACTTTAGGCAACTAGGAGCGAGGAGGAGAAACGGAGAATAGACTAGAAATAATAGACTAGAAATAGAGAGGCGGTGGGAAATTACTCATCGCTGGGCCGGAACAGTGAGGCGAGCTGGCCGCTGGGGGAGAAGACGCCGCAAATTGGGTAACTTTTTAATACTCGGCCAGCCAGGCCGCATTAATAGGCAGTGGCCAACACTTAGCGCTCGTTAGCCAGTGGGAAGCGCCGCAGAAGTGGAGCGCATTGCGAGATACAGTGTGTTGCGCGTGCTTGTGCGCCGCACGAAGCGTTCAGTGCGCTTTCAGTGCGCGTTCAGTGCGCACTGCGCGTCAAAAATAGGATTACATTTGTGCGCAGCTTTGCACAGAACTTTATCATCCTACTTTTGGCGGATTGTGCGCTCAGTGCGTCCAGTGCGTCCAGTGCGCCCCCCGCGCGCCCTTAGCTGCGCCTGCATGAGCTGCTGTCACCGGCGGCCCAAACGAGCGCCGCAACGCCCAAACGCACACAGACAGACACACTTGAACACTTGCACACACTCAGACACTCAGACACACCACGAAGACCGGCCGCCGAAGCACTCGCGGCTCGTTAATCGCTTGTTATCAAATCTAGTCGCAAATCTCGCGCCCATTATCTCGTCGGCCCAATCTCGGCGCGTCGGCTCGTCGGCCGGCCGGCCAGCCGCCAAAGGGCCAACCCTCGGCCGCCCATCCAATCTGGCCGAGCCGAATCCCAATCCTAGTCCCATGCTCTCCACCTCTCAGCCACTCGGCCGCCCATTTGCACTGGTTTTTCATAAAGAACTCGCCCTCGCTGCTCATCATCAAAAAGGGCGCTAAATTGCCTGATTGTTCGCCGCTAATGCTCGCCTGATTGCAGCTGCTCCTTGGCCTCCCCAAACTCTGCCCACTTGAAACAGATCGACTCCACTTCCACTTCCACTTATATTTCCATTTCCATTTCCACTTCCTCCTTTCCATGTTCATTTCCCATTCCAATTCCACTTCCACTTCCACTTCTCGCTCAGGCGCGGCCCAATCTCGCCCTTAGACGCCGCCACCGCGGCCACAAGCGGCCCTGATTGTGGCCTCTCAGCTGGCCAGGCGCCACTTGGGAGTCTTGTCCGAGGCGAGAGAGTCAGCCCCAGGTTTGCCCCAAGGGATTCGGTCTGTCGCCAGGCGCCCTGTGCGGCCCAGCGCGCACTGGCCGCACTGCATCACACACTGCATCATACAGTCTGCAATGCAATCTGCGTGTCGCTGCGAACCGCGCACAGCAGATGCAAATTCTCCATTGCAGACCAGGCACCAGAGTGCAATGTGTGCGCACTGCATGGGCCGCAGACTGTCTCTTATGAGACGAGTTGTACGATACGACTCGTATCGCACACAAAGCGCCGCTTAACAGGGCAAACTGGGCGCCCAAAGCGAGCAACTTGCGAGCTCGGGCCGGCTTCTCCCTCGCGTCTCGGCGTCTTGGCGGCCAGTGCAACCGAGCTTAGCAGCCCACAGGTCCACAAGACAGCCAGAGGGAGCACATAAGGTGCTGATCCATGAGAGGTGGTCGAGCAGTGGTCGAAAAGTGGATCGAGGAATTAAACCACGAATTAAAACAAGCTCAACTCGAGGCTCCAATTTAAATCCAATTCAAATTGAGCCAATAATAACCTCTCGGCGCAAAGCTCGCCAAGAGCCGAATTCCGGATTAGCCCAATTTGGCCAATGAGCGGCTTTTTCTCGCTTTCTCGGCCGCTCGAGAAGTGGCCATTTGTTGCTTGCGGCGGCCAATTGGGATCAGTTTCCCCTCGGCGTGTGGGGGCAACATGGTCTGGGCCAGTGGGCAAATGGGCGGCCAGCGAGCAATTTGCAAGCAGTTCTGTGCTGAGCTAGTGTGCAAGCAGCAAGCTTTTTTCGCCCGCAGACAGTCTTGGTTGTTTCTGCAAACAAATTGTGTTTGTGAAACAATTCCACCATTGCAGCCCATTGGCAAATTGAATTTTGCCAATCCGCTGCAAATGATCCAAATGGGCGAGCGCAGAAAAGCGCAGAAAAGCAATCAGTTGCCTTTAAGTGGCCCCTTCGGGAGCCTGAAGAGGCGAGCAGACAGGCCAAATGATTACATTGCTTTTCATTATTCACCAAGAGGGCAAACTTCATCAACAACAAATCTCCATCTTCTTCTTGGCCCTCAGCTCTGCCAGTCTCTCTGCCAGTCTCTCTTGGTCTCTCTTGGTCTGTTTGTCTGAGCACGAGCGGCGCAAATGCTCCCCACTGGGCCGGCCCTGGTCTCTGGTTGGCGCTTTCTAGTTGTTACAGTTGCTCGCGACGAGCAATTGGAGCCAACAGAAACAACAATCCGAGCCCAAGCTCAGATTTAATAAACTCGCCCCCAGATGGGCACTCCCGAATTTAAAAAGCTGTCCGAGCGGACAACAAACAAGCGGCCCTTCAAGAGCGAGAGACAGTCTGTTTTCTTGTGCATCGCGGCCTTTTTTGTGGCCGCTTTTTGTTCTAAAAGAAACAAAAATTGATTTAAAACTCGATTGCGTCACTTTGGGCCAAGCGCTAAGTGTGTGTGTGCTTTTTAAATGGCAGCAACATTTGCAAACTTTCCAAAAGCAAAGCAACAGCTCAGCTCAGCTCAGCGTGCACTGAGCGTCTTGGGCGAACAACCCGCATGCTTTCCCCCTTTGAAGGGGAAAAGCAGCCCGATTTGCGCCCACTTTGCACGCGCGCTTTCCCCCCGCGCGCCGCTGCGACCCCCGTGCGCAATCTGGTGCGCTTTGTTGTTGTTGTTTTGTTTCTCTTTGGCTGGGCCAAATTTGCGGCCCAATTTGAGCCATTTTTGCGCCTCTCTTGCGAGATGAAAAATTGCCGCTTCCACTTGCCAGTTGGCCGCCAACTGGGCACCACTTTGGCCTAATCGTTGCAGTTGTTGTTCTTGTTGCTGCATTAGTGGGCCTTTGATTGGACGAAGGCCCATTGGCTGGGGCGAAAAAGGGAAACAAAAACAACGAGACGAACAACCAAGGAAGCGAGTGAAACTAACTAACTGAAACAAGTGCAAGATTTGCCCCACAGATAAACGGGGCTCGCTTGTGGCCAGAATGAAGATTGGTCTCGACGAGGCTCGGCCAAGAGCGCGGCTTGGCCTCCCGGCGCAAAGACGCGAAGAGGGCGCCCAGTTGGCTCCAGTTGGCGCGGAATTGAAATGAAAACAATCGTTTTAATTGGACTCGCCGGCCGCCTGAGAGCCGCCGATTGGCCACTTCTCGCTCGTCACTGGCCTGCAGACTGCGGTTGAGAAGGCAGACTGGCGGCGGACTGTCTGCGGGCGTCGTGCTGCCGGTCGTGCTCGGCGGCGAGCTCGGCGCGCAAGCTCCTCGACACGCTCTATTAGCGCCCCTCCGCGGCCAATCCTTCTCACCTTCTGGCCTTCTGCTTCTCTCTGGCCTCTCGCTGCTTTGCTGCTTAGCTGCTTTGCTGCTCGCCGCTCAGCGCCTCTAACAAGCCTAACAAGCCATTTAATTCGCCTCCAACGCCGCCCATCCTAAGCCGCGGAAGCTGGCCCATCGCTGAACACACGCGGCCAACACTGAGCCCCAGTGGCCAGCGCTGCTTAGGGCCAGTGGCCAGCGCTGCTTAGGGCCAGTTGCGAGCTGCGAGAAGCTACAAGGAAACAATAAAAGCGCGTGATGACGATCATTTTAGCAGCTCACTTGGCGCCTGATGATGGCGCTAAGTAATTGCCGTTTGTGTGCCCGGCCACCATTCGATCAAATGGCCACTTGTTGTTGTTTGTTAACGAGCCAAGCTGGCAGACTGAAACTTGGAGAGACTGAAACAGCCAGAAACACACACACACACACACACACACACACACGCACGCACCCACTCAACAAGTGTTTAACGAGCTCCACGACTGGGGCGCCCAGCCGGACGAGCAGCCGAGAAAAGTGCGCTCGATTTGCGCTCTCTCGATTGGCGGCCCTTCCCCATTGGGCTCCCCCTCGGCGCCCCCTCACACACTTCTCGCCTGCCCCTCGGCGAGCTTGTCAGATGGGCGCACTCTTCGCGCTCGGGCGCCACTTTGCTTGAGGAACCTAAGGAGCTCCGCCAAGATTCTGGCCGCAAATTGGCCGCACAGAAAGCGCACAGAAAGCGCGCAGCGCACAGGCAGTCTGCCCTGTTCTCTACAGTTTTCACTCTGCTCTGTGCAGCTTTCACTCTGCTCTGTGCACCTTACAGTGCAAAGTTTACACTGCACACTGTGCACTGCGCACCACGCCAGACTTGCTGGCGGCCAGAGCTAAGGATGCGCCTCTTGATCGTTTTCGCACCTCGCCCGCAGGCCTCCCGTTTGCACGCAGCCCACCTCTGCGCCTTTTGCTCCTCCTCTGGCTCCAAGCTCGCCGGCGACTTCCGCCCACCGGCCAGTGTGCAACTCGAGCGAGTTGCAGAGAGAGACAGCTAGACACAGACAGACTGCTCCAATCGAGCGGCTCCATTTCCGTTCCATTTCCCTTTCCAGTGTCAGCAACTGGCCTGAGCTCAGCTCGACGGGCGACAAGCCGGCCTAATCCGCGCATCTTTCTTCGCCCGCCGGCCTGTCGTCGAGAGTGAGGCGAAAAGACGAAAAGGCGAAAAGGCGAAACTGGCGAGTTTAGAGAAACTGGGCCGCCAAGACTAGGGACTAGTGGCGCCCACTTGGGACTGGCCGCGATGAAAGTGGAGCTCGATTAATCAGGCGCCTGATTGATAAGCTGCTCTCTGGTCTGTTTGCTCTGCCCTCTGGCCTGAGAGTTTGGGCCAGAATTTAGCCAGAGCTCAGTTGAGCTCAGCCGCCGAGACAATGGGCCAATCGTGCGCACGCTTAGGCCTAATCGGACTGAAGTCGCGCGCCAGACACAGTGTCAAGCGGCCTTGCTGTGGCCGAGCTTTGAGCTTCGAGTTCGCCAAGCGTCCACTTGGGCAGCTCGAGCCACACGCCCCAAAGTGAGGCAGTCCATTGGAGCTTAGTGGCCATTGCGGCGGCTTGACTGCGACGGCTTGTCTGCGGCGCCAAAACGAATGAACTCACGAAAATTAAACGCGCCTTCTGATTAGTTTGACCACTGCGGTTTCGTTCGTGGTTCTCCAGTTTTCCAGCTCTCCAGCTCTCCAGTTTTGCAGCTCTCAAACACTCAAGCAAACAACTGCTCGTCAAGAAGCGCTGCCCTTCAGCTCTCGTCTCAACTCAATCGGCCGCAAAGTGGCCGGCCCTAAGCTTCGCGGAGGAGCCAACAGGTGCCGGCGGAATTGCAATTTGATTTGACGGCTCGCCAGAGACAGTCTTCGGCCGGCTTCTTGGCGCAGTTCACGCAGCGAGCGAGATTGGCAGCCAGAGGAGGCAAGCAGAGCCAACAGAGCCAAGCTAAGGGATATGGGCTAGTTGTGAGAGTCTGAATCTTGAGAAAAGGCTGGCCGCTAACGAGCGTGAAGTGGTCGTGAGGTGAGATAATTTGCCAGAGCTCCAGAAGGGCCGCAGACTGTCTGTTGTGGGGCGCGCCAGTTTGCGCGCTTCCTCCAGGCCGTGCGCCCGATTTAGCGCTTGATTTGGCTCCATTTCGGCCCCGAGCTGGTGGCCAAACTGGGCCGGCGGGCCCAATTATTGATTGGCTTCACACTGCGCGCTTACATCTTATATCCATCCACTTGGGCCGCACTTCTGCCGCTCACTGTGTGCAGTGCTGCACTGCAGACCGACTGCACACAGTCTGCACTGCAGACTGGCTGCACACAGTCTGCGGCCAAGTGCGCGCCGCTGCACTGCGAGCGCTCGGCGGCCGCGCGAGTGCAGCCCCTCGGCTGGAACTGTGCGCGCGAATTTCGCGCGACTGAGAGTTCGGCGCGCCGCTTACAGTCGCGCGCGGGCGGAGCTGGCCCCGCAGCAGAGCGTGCGAGCGCCGCCCAGCTGCGTGCGCGCGCCCGAGCCGCCGGCCAGCTGTCAGGCCTCCCAGAGGGCGCCCTCGCCCAGCTCGCCCCCGGCCGCCTCATAGATTATAGATTGGCCACTCTCTCGCTTTGCTTTCGGCTGGCTCGTCTCAAACCTCAGCCCGGCGGCCCCCAGCTGGTCGCGCCGAGACACCTGTGGCTCACTTCGTCAGTGGGCTGGCGTGCGGGCGTTCAGTGCATGCGCGCCGGATGAACTGGAGCTCAATTTGCCGGCCAGCTCGCCTTCAGAGAGCTGCGCAAACACGCAACACGCACAGACAGACAGACAGACAGAGAGAGAGAAAAACAGACACACACACACACGCTTAGCTGCGTCTCACTTGCGGCCAATGCAATTTACATAAAACTTTCGGGCCAGTTTGCGCTCGCCTCAAGTGGCCACTCTCAAGCGCGCCACTTGCCCCAGACAGGCCAAAGTTGATCGCTTAATCAAGCGGCTCGTCACATTGGCCAGACTGCGGCTCTTAGACGAGCAAGAAGCAGGAGCATTGTGTTCCAGTTGGGCTGCCAAACAGGCAAATGGTCAAAGAGGCAAAGAGCCAAGTGGTCAAATGGTGGCGCTGCTAGTCGGCCGAACGAGAGAGGCAAGAGTGCACTGCTTGGCCACTAAGCGATGGGCCAATTTGCGGCGCACAAAACGGGCCAATTTGATTTATTCGCACAACTGACACGCAAGCCAGCCAGCCAGCCGCAAGCTAAGCAAGCTAAGCAAGAGGCTGAGAGCAAGAGAATGAAAGAGAGTCTCTCTCTTTCTCGCTTGGAACACTTGCAGGGCGCAACCTTAGTGCCCTGAGCAGAGTGAGTGGCGCGAAACGAAATGAGCCAATTTGAATTTTGATTGCGCAAACTTTTGGGCCCGCCGCATGAGACTGCTCTTGTCTTGTCCAGTTGAGTTTGAGTGTGCCCGCCGGCCAACTAGACTAGACCAGAGGGCAAGTCTCTCTCTCTCTCTCTCTGTGCAAATCTTTGGGAAAGCGCCGCTTTATAGGAGGCTTTTGTTGGAGAATTTGGCTCGCGATTTAATCAAATTGCGGCCGCGCAAACGGCACAAATTGGGCACGGCTGCACACTGGCTTCTGGCATGCTAGTGTGCTCCAAGTGGATGGGCGCGCGCAATGCAGCCGCAAATGTGCCTTTTCTTCTGCTTCTTCTTGTGCTTGTGCTTCTTGTGCGCACAAACACAAACACAAGCACAAGCACAAGAGGCCATCTTACAGGCTGCCCTAAGCTGCAGTCTGCAGGAACGCGCACTCGCAGGCGTGCACAATTGGCCAAATAGACCAGAGTTTTTGCTACCCTTTGGCTCCATTTTCGGCTGCTTTTGGCCTCTTTTTGGCCTCCTTTTGGCCCACTTTTTCGCCTAATTCCAGCCCGGCTCAGTCCGCAAACAGTTTCCCATCTTTTCCCGCCGGAACAGTTTCCGGAAGTGGAGTCAATCATTGGCTGCGGTGGGCAAAGAGAGAGCAGTCAGTAGCAGTCAATGGCAGTCAATGGTGGTCAATGGTAGTCAATTTTAGCCAATTCAGGAGCCAAATGAAGACTAGCCCGAGGCTAAGGGCCCGCGTCTTGTTCTTGACTCAAATGACTAGCTGCAGTGTGCCGCTAAGAGTCCACTGGGCCACTCTGGAGACTCTCCCAACAGACTGTGCATGGGGCTCTGCACTTGGCTCGTGCAGCCTCTCGCCCGTTTTTCGACGCTTCTCGCCGGGCCAAATGGAGACATAGAAGCTCATTAGGCCAACAAAGGGCGACACTTTGGAGATTCGGCCAAGAATGGACACTTTCCAGCTTCAAAGAGACCTGATAAAGAGAGCTGAGGAGCAACAGTTTGACACAGTCTTTGGCAGTTTGGCTCACTCGCAGTTTCGCTCACTGGCAGCTGAACAATGGGCAACAATGCACTCAACAATGGCGACATGCAGACAAACAAGCAGAGACAAGCAGAGACAAGGAGCCACTGGGCAACATTTGCGAGGGGCCCATTTCGCCCATTTTGCCCATTTCAAACACAATTGCTCCAAAATGGACAACTCTCTTCGGCTACTTATTGCTCTTCATTGCTGCTTGTTGCTGCTCGTTGCTGCTTGTTCATAGAAGTCACAGTGGTTCATTGGAGTGAACAGTCGTTCATCGAATTGGCTGCTCATTTGAGTTAGAGTTTATCTAAAACTCGTCCAAGTTAGTGTTGCCTCTTCTGCTCTCGAGTGGAATTCCGCGCGGCCAATTCTTCGGCCGCAGTGCCTCACTAGTTTGGGGGCGCCTTTTTGGAAACTCCAAAAGTTGGCCTCTCTTTCAAAAGTTGGGCGCCCAATTCTTCTCAATTGAACTGAACTGAACTTGAACCAGATTGAAGAAATTCACCCGAAGCTCGATTGGCGCCATTGAAAAAGTCAAGTGGCCAATAAATCGAGTTGGCACGCGAAATGCGCGCCCATCACACTGGCCAATCACAGTCACCAGTCACTAGTCACAGTCACAAGGAGCAACAGTTTGTTCGCCTCCATTCAGGCATTCGAGATAGAGACTGTTGCTGAGACTGTTTCTGAGACTAAAAGGCCCATTTCAAGGTGCTGCTCACTAGTAGTTTGCACAGTGCGCCCACTGCGTCTACTGTGCTCACTGTGAGCAACCGGCCGAGTATTAATGGTGATAAAAGTAATAACAATAATAAGCTGAGGTGGTGGGGCCACTGATGCTAATGTATGGTGTGTGCCAGGGACAGTCTGCGGCCAGTTGCCGAGCCAGAAGAAGGAGGAGGCGCCTTGTTGAGCTCTGGAGCGAGGTGCTAAAAGCGGCACTCAGCTGGCCAGGCTGACGAGCGGCGCCTCAGCTGGTCTCTGTCTCACTCAGGCGCGCGTGCTTTAAACACACACTACAGACTGCACACTGCACACTGCACACAGTCTCTCTCGCAGTTCGCCGCTTTGGGCGCACTATTGTGACAGATCAACTGTGCTCAGCAAGCAAGCAAGCAAGCAAGCAGCCAAGTAAGAAGTGCGCCCCCTCGGCTTTTCCATTGTTGCTTGCTTGTGGCCAGTTGGAGAAAAGCGACAAGGCCGCACACAAGCAGCACACGAGCGGCCCCAAGAAGACCCACTCCATTTCCACTCAATGAATGCCCACTCGACTCAGCTCATGACTGGCTGGCAACCCGCTGCTCTGCGCCCACCGGAGCTCGCGATCGATTGTTGTCCGGCTAAACTGGCCAAACTTGCAAATTCTTCTCCACTTCCACTGGCCCCCAACTGCCCTTAGCAGAGGGCCACTCTCTGCTTTTGGCCCTCCTGTCTGCTTGACCAAATTGAGCTGTCGAGTGGGCAGAGGAAGAGGAGAAAACAAGGAGCGAGAGGAGACCAGAAAGAGAGAAAGAGAGAGACACACGCGCACAACTTGACTCCCCACGAGAAGCCCACAAGGCAAAGGCACTTCCAATGCAGCACTCTAGTCACAGTATGCCTTTCAGGCTCCTTTTGGCTCTGTTAAATCGATCTTTTGCAATGGATTTTTTCACATTTTCTCCCATTTTCGCCCATCTTTTCACATCTTCTCCACTGGATTCCTGCGGCCAAGTGTCTGTTCTGTTTGCTGTTTGCTGTTGTTCTGCTCGCTGCTCACTGGAAGAGGCGACCAAAGAGCGCCCCCAAGCAGCAACTGTGCCTGCTGGCCGGCCACTTGTGGGAGCGAGATAAATGAGGTCGCGGGGCTGCAAGATGCCAATGGGTAGCGATGAAAATGGTAAAAGCCAGCAGGTAGTATCTGTCTTTATTGGCTGGCCTCTTCTTCTGCTTTCCTCTGCTGCTCCTTAGTGCCTCTTCTCGCTGCTTCTCATTGCTGCAAACTGTGCGCCAAGTGGCCGCAAAATGCACGCAAACTGCGCCCCAACTGCACACAAACTGCACACAAACTGCACACACTCTGCGCAGTGCACACAGTCTCCCTTGAGCGCGGCGAACAAACAATTTTACTCGCCCGCTGCTTCCCACTGCCTCCAATGCTAATAACAACAATAATAATAATGATAATAATAATGATGATTGAGATATTTCCACAAACTCCGACACTTCGAGCGGCACAAATTCATTGCCATCCAAAGTGCCATTGGCGCTCCATCGTTCTAGTCGGTAGACATTCTACTTGGCGTGTACGAAGTCTCTGTGTCTGGCGAGAAAAGACGACCCTTAGGAGAGGCAAGGAAAAGAAACGATCATTTTGGCTGGAAAATGATCAAGTCTCACTGTTTAGTGAGACTTTCGCTTAATTTTCCTCCTTTGAACTTGAACTTTGCTCGGCGGGCGAGCAGTGAGCAGCAAGCAGTGAGCATTTGAGTTGCTCCTAAGAGCAAACTGGCAGATTGCCATATTGGCGCCCCGCAGGAGAGGCTCAAAGGAAGAAAATCTCTCGCCCGGCCGGAGGGGAGTCTCTAACTGGCTGTCAGATTATTCCGCCGGCGGGAATCAAATTAACATGCTCATTATCATGTCGCCGACTCGCCGTCTCGCTGGAAGGGCGTCCCCGTTGGCAAGCTCGCTCACAGGCGCCCAAGCTCGAAGGCAGAAGGGCCAAAGGCGCAACAGTTAATTTATTCCACAAGCCGGACCACAAGGCGCGCGCCGCCCAGTCGCGTGGCGCGATCTTGCGCCCTGCAAGCCGCTCGCCAGCCAGAAGGAAGTCGCCCACTTCCTATAAAGACGCCCCCCAGACTGTCTGTGTGTCTGCTCGCGCTTGAAATCGGCCGCCAAAGAGGCGCCCAAGCAGCTTGTTAGTCTCGCACGCCCTCAGCTCGAGCGGCCACTGCAGGAGGACGCACGAGAGGCCTCCAAGTCGCCTATAGGCCGGCCGCAATCCCCACGAGTGAGCAGTGCTGGAAGAGCAGAGCTTGAGGTGGCCGCACGGGAGGAGTGACTGCAGCCAGATGGCCGCCGCCGCCAATGCTCATTTGTAGGCCGGGCGCGCCTCTTCCAGTCGAGGGAGCAATTTCTCCATCAGACAAACGGCGCCAACAAACGACAACAATAACACTCCATTCTTGTCACACGCACACCTCCAAACGTTTCCAGTCCAAACACACAACGCCAGTCAGACGGCCGAGCAAAACTGGGCCGCCCCAGAGACTGTCTCCCGCAGACTGTCTCCCGCAGACTGTGTGCTGCGCTCGGGTGGCGCGAATCGTGCGGCTGCGCAGAGGCCCAGTTTGTACACAGTTGCAGTGCATTTGGCGGCCGCGCGCACCTCAAATTTGTCGGCGCACCAGTTGATTTGTTTTGATTTTGGGCCCCACTTTGAGGCTCTATTTTGGGCCTTCATTTTGAGCCTTTATTTTGAGCTTTGCTTTGGGGCTCTCCAGTTTGCGGGGGAAAAGGTTCCGCCACGAAAAGAGGAGCACACTCCAGAGAGGAGCTTGGCTGCCAGAAACAAGCTCACGGCCCATGGTTTGCAATGAGGGCGCTCCAATGGAAATGGGAGGAGAAAATGGGAGAGATCTCTTTTTAGACAAACGCGCTGCTCACTTTAGAGGCGATAATGAATAATGATCAGCATCATCAGCGCCTCTCTCTGCTGAGCTTCGGTCGAGGCTCAAAATAGAGGACCAATCGACGAGGGCCAATGATCAAAACATAAACATTGCCATCGTGACGTTTGGGCGCCAATTTCTTCCCACTGGCCAATGATGAGCAGCAGCAGCAGCAACACTCTGCAAACACTAGTAACACATTTGTTCTTTTCCTCCACAGGAACTCGAGAGGAACAAGAAAACAAATGGCCGAACAACAACAACTGCTGCTTGTTGTTGTGAAATTTCTTCTATCTTTTCTCTCTACTTTTTTCTATTCCCTAAACTCGCTCGCTTGTTGTTGATTCAATCGTGCGGAAGTATCCCCAAAGTGGCAACTTCCTCCTCCTCTTTCTCGCCGCCTCTTTATACTTCTTCTTCTCCTTTTCTCGCTCTTCCTTCTCCTCGGCCACCTCCATTTAGACCGCGAGGGCCGAATAATGAAACACTCGAGTGCAATTTCTAGTGTTGAGCAGATTTTTCGCTCGTTATTGCCTTGTTAAAACTTGGCTCCCTTAATGTGAAAGCTGCTCCTCTTCTTGCTCTTTTGCTTCTTGCTCTTTCTCGCCCCTAAGCTGCATCGCAGACAAAACAACTGACCATAAAACATCAACAAGAACCGCAAACTGCCCGCCGGTGTTTATATTGGAACAATAATGATCCACTTTGCAGTCAATGAATTATCTTGGGGGCCATTTTTGTGCTTCCAAAAGGAGCCCAAAAGGAGCCACTTTGTACTCAAACTGGCTCTTGGAGGCGCCTTTGCGGACTTTCCACTTTTCAATTTGCACGTTTTTCACTCCAAAAGAAGTGCACACAGTCCGCGCCTCTGCAAGACAGACAGTCCCTCGAAAGCTCGTTTGTTTGGCTGTCTTTTCTCCTCTTTTTTCCGCTTCGGACACCAAATTCGTGCTCGCCGATCAGATTCTGCTCCTCAACCTAGGATCAGATCCCATTTGAGTGGCCAACAAGCCAGCGGGCACTCAAATCGGCCAGTTTCGAAGTGGGCCCAGTGGGCGCCAAATGAATTTATCAACAACTGTCTGCGGTTTTGCCTTGCTGCTCGTGCGTCTCTCGCGCCCAAAGAGCAACACGGGCGCCTCTTTGCTGCCCCTCTGAGCAGCAAAGAGGCACCTCCAGAAGCTCGGCTCAAAAGCTTGGTGCTTTTGAGGCGCAAAAAAGGAGAAAAAACCACAAAAAAACCCAAAAACACTACACAAACAAAGCACAAACGCAGAGCAGAAAGTCTCTGCCAGAAACCATTCGATCGGCGCATCATTAAGCGTCGTGATGCGCGTTCGGCTCGGTAAAGTGCCCACTTGGCCACTTTGCACACTCTTCTACACACTTTTACACTTTTACACTTTTCTGCTCTCTGCGAAATGCAGCCGCCTATACTTTGCCCCTTAGAGGCGCGGCAATAAAACGCCAGCATCAATAAACCCGCCGATTGGTTGTTATCATTGGTATCACACAATGATAATAATAATAATAACAGTCGCTTAATAATAGTTGGCCTTCTTTGCCATATTGGCTTGCATTTGCCAAGCACAGCAGTCTCTAGCCAGAGACTGTCTGCGGTCGTAGGAAAGTAGTGAAGGAGCAAAGAAAAGGAAGGAGCCTCCTGCCTTTTGGCCACCACAAAAAGGCCCACACTTGTCCCAGTTGCTGGCCACTTCTTGTCCCAAGTGCGCCTCAAAAGTGCCCCAAAGACAATCAGAGACAATTTCTTAATGTCCTTCTAACAGCGCCCAATTGTGTCCCCAGATTGAGTTGTTATTGTGGCTCGTCTTTGCCTGTGAGTGAGCTGAAATTTTGCCTCTTTGCTTGAGTTGAGTGTTGGAAAACCAACCAAATTCATAGCCCATTCTCTTCGCGCTAAGTGGCCCCCAAACGGAAAGTGGCCGCAAAATGGTATCGGAAGGCAATGGTGATTGTGACTAATGTTGTTACTCTTTTGGTTTCCTCGATCGCTACTGCTTGTCTCTCTGCCATCATCAAACCCCGATTTCAATTCCCCCGCTTCAGTTCGGCCACAATAAGCCGCAAGGAAACAGGCAAACTGGAAGCAACAAAGCGCCAAAGTAACACAGAGCCACTTAATTTTAATTGGACGCGTCGCATGCCAGCTTGCTGCCTCTTGTTGTTGGCTGCTCTCCCACATTGAAACATGCTCACCCACTCAAGCAGTGTTGGCAAGCAAATGGAAGCCGCAACTTGTGACTGTTCCATTTGCTGCCAGAGGGCGAGATTTGGGCATAAAAAGCAATTAGATTCGCTTCTCTCTCGTTTGCTCATTTGTGCCCCCACTTATGTCTCGATTTGATTCCAGTTCACAGCACTAAACTCAAGCAACGAGTCCTAATTTAACTCGCCGCTCGGCCGTCCATTTCGCCCACCAAGCACCAAGCGCCGAGCACCAAAATGAACTCCCACAGCCACGCCTTTATTGCTCCCAAGTGGCCATTTGGCTGGACGGCGTCTCGCTCCTTGTTGTTGCCTCTTTGCCAACAAGACTCTCTCTCTCTCTCTCTCGTGTGGCGTCATCATTATTGCTGCTCCTACAAATTACCGCATACGAATGCAAAAACAAACAGCACACAGCAGCAGATTCAAACAAGCCCACTCTTTCAGCCCCTTTCGTGTGTATGTGTGTGTGTGTATATGACGGCGACGATTAGCGTCAAATGAATGGCCCCCCTTCTCCTATAGAGCCCTGCCATGTCCAAGCGTCCGGCTGACAGTTTCCGTTCGCAATAAGCCGACGGGCGCCCAAAAGTCGGCCAAAAGGCGGCCCGTTGCTTGCCGGCCACGTGCCAACTCCATTTGCCTCTCTCTCTCTCTCTATATGAAGTTGTCCAACTTAGGTCTGGAAGAGCTCGACGAAAACTCGTTAGCTAAGGAGCCTTAAGCTTGAAGGCATTTTGCTTTAGCGCCGCTGAGTGGCCCGTCAACTGTTGTTGCCCACGCAGATCCATGAGTTCTTGAACTTGGGCGCCACTGGAAGCCAATCAATAAAAGGCCAACTCATTCTCTTCTGCATCTGAATCATCATCTCATGAATCCAACTTGATCGGCAGATCCCAATTTCAATTACCCTGCTCGCCCGCTGGCAAGGAGGTGCGCCACCCTTCCCAGCATATAGACCTTAGACTCTTGAGTGGAAACTGTTTAAGCACTTTTTTTCTGAATGTTTTCCTCCTGACAGCCGCCTGTCTGTTCTCTTCATCTTTTGGATGGGCGGCACCTTTTTGAAGCCCCGCTTTTCATAGATTGAACAAATGGCGCCGCTTTGCTCGCCCGTCTCTCAGTTCGTGGACAATTTTCGACTTCTAACCGGGAGAAGGCGACCACCACATCTCAAGTGGCCACACACAGCCACTGATCATTTCAGCCTAATCCAACAAACCACCACCACTCTCGGTCCGCTCGCATGGCTGACCATCGAGAGCCATTGTCTCATCTAATCCAATCAAATCGGTCGGCATCCATTCTCTGTGTGTGACCACTCTCTTCGCCTGATCCAATCTACATTTCAAACCAATGGAATTAAGCCATTCTGACGTCCTGAAAGAGGATTTTTGCCCTCCCAATGCAGCGGCAGCTCTAGCCTGTACGTACAATATTCCAAATAGATGCGCCCCAAACAAGCACATCAATCTCTCAGATTGATTTTTCCCTTCTCTCTCTCTCTCTTTCTAGGCGCCTCTTTCGGGCGCCATGCAGCCAAAAGTATCGCCCCCTCCCATCAGGCACGGCGCTCTGGTCCTTTGTTACAATCAATAAGCAGCAATGTAAAAAACAATTTTCTCGATTCACTGTTTGTGTGGGCAAATGTTGATTTTGTTTGGCACAAAAGAGCAATCCATGGGCCACTTTGTCAGCCAACAAATGGCAGTAGCAATGATAACAATGAATATGCTCCGTCCACACGCCTGGGGAGAAAATTCAATTTATCCTCATTTTTCCGCTATAATCTCTCTTGGTTTTCATCTGCTAAAAGGCCCTCTCATCTTTGTTCATATGTGAGTTGCCACAACAGAAGCCAACAACAAACCGGCTGCTCAACTCTTAAGGTGGCAATGAATTGAGTCAACAGAAAGCACTTCAACTGATCGAATGGCCAACTATCGATGGATAGTTGGGCCACCAACTCCACTTGGCGCCACCATTCGTCCTCCTAAACACCATTCAAAGTTTGGCTAATCCTCGGGCGGCCAATTTTACTTATACCCCCCATTTTGTCGGCGATCTCTTTTGCTCTCTCGACACAAACTCCATGGGCTTCTCCTAAAGATCACAGTTATTTATCTACTCTTCTCAAGCATATTTCCTACAGCCTATCTTCTCCTCCTTTCTACTTTGTGGATAATTTTCCAATTTGTGGCTCCTCTCTCTCTCGCTAGCTTCCAGCCGGGCACGAAACCGCACACACTCGTGGCTGCTATAACTTTCCCTCTCATGTGACGGGGAATATCTTAATCTAATATATCTCGAGTAGCCACTCAAATTTGCACCGAAGTGGACAAACAAATTGAACGCGGAGGACTCTTCAAACGTCAGCCTATTGTTTGCTCATCTCTTTGACGAATACAATTGATACCGCCATGGTCCCATGCACCAGGGCGGCTGGCGAAAATTATGCATTTAAATGAATTTTTTCCTGAACTAAAGCGGGTTTTCTTTGGGATTAGGAAATTAAATTCGGACTCACTGAAATTTGATTAGATTTTCCTCTGAATATTATATCTAAAACCACCAACTTACCCACCTGGCGTTCTCACACACTGGGGAAACTAAACGAATCTGTCTAATTAAAATCGAAAAGTTCGATTGCCGAATTCCCATCCCTTTCCCCCTTCCTCGTAGTTTTTCCTCCGCATTTTTGAATTGGACACCCCCTCTCGAGGCTCATAGCCAGTTTGGTCTGCACGGGCTACGAGGTCCCTTCCCGGACCAAACTCGTCCTTTCTCTGGACTGCGAACTCGACAACTTGCTTGCTGGGGAAGTGGGACTGTTTGAGCCGCTGGTAGTAGAAGTAACACGATGATCAAACCAAAGAGGAATCACCGATCTAGGCTCTCGGTTAGGACCAAGAGGATCAGAATATTAGTCTGGAGCAGGTCAGCAAGGGCCCAGCCCGATGATTCCTCGCTCCCTGCTGACCAAATCTCTTTGCTGACCAAATTCTGAAAATTTCCTGATCTTTTTGGTCTTGACCAAGAGCCTAGTCCGATAATTTCCCCCCAGTGTGGCCTCCTCGAGCTTGATTTGTCGATGACACATCCAGGCCATCCCTCTGGCTCCGGAGAGTATCTCTCGTCTGAGATTCAGCCATCGGGCGCGGCTTCACCAGCACCACGTGGGCCATACCCTCGAAGGCAGTGACCGGGTTAGTGCTCGTTCAGATTGGAAACTGTAAGCAGCACATGCAAGCAAGTTCGCTGGCGAACTTTAGCCTCGCGCCACTTTTTGTGCGTGTTATTGCAACGGAGTTTTGTGTGCGCTCGCGTGAGGAAGGCGCGATTTGTGTGTGATTTGTGTGCGATTTGCGTGCCTATAAAATGAGCACGCCGATATTTGTAACCACCGGATTAGCGATCGCCTGCTTGTCACATGTGCTCTATAGGCTTTTGTTGTTCCCAACTGGGTTGCAAATGGGCGATCTCTTGGAGTTGGGAAAAATTGATTTTAATCTCCCATCAGAGAGTTATATATCAATTTCATGGACTCTTTTGCTGGTCGTGAATCTCGTTAACCATCATGCATCGTGTCGTGCACACCATGTTTGGGGACAGCCTCCCTTCTTTTTCGCTTGGATTATTAGCAAATAACAACAAGAAAGGGAGACAGAGGCAACGCGAGGACTAACTACAGCTGGCGAAGAATGGTTTCACATATAGTAGTTGAAAGTAGCAAATGGAGAGAAACTCTGGGAATTGAGTGTGTAGCATTTTGCTATTACATGTATCTGTGTCCACATGGGTGTACATCATGGCCTCAGGAGGACGGCGATAATCTAATTTATTTTTTCACGCTTTCCCAATTCCATTATATCAACAATTTGTTGCCACGAATGAGAGCAAAGCTGGCAGGAAGCGTTTGAGTATAAACAAAACGGTTGGCTTGGAACGAAAACATAAGCAAACCAGTAATTCTCAAGTTTATATGTTCATTCAATCGTATCGCACTTCTGGAAAGGAAAAGTGCCAACGCCGCTTTCCAGCTCCAATGGTTCTACCAAATCGGCTTATTGGAGGCGCTTGTACAAGGAGAGGGAGGAACTGGTAGAGAGTTTGTTGGGCGACAAATGAACAATGATCAGAAATGGCCCCAACGGAACCATTGCAAACAACTGGCTGCCACTTTGTCCACTCGAGGATCTATCTTTTGTTCGGCTTGGATATGCACCGAAATGTATCTAGGTTAATTCGGTAGAGGAATAGATTCTGAGCTCACGGGTGTAAGCAGCAGAGTAGTGGTAGACTAAGGAAAAGAGACTGGATGCAAGACGAGTGCGAGCAAATGAAGAGAAGTGTCTCGGTTAGTTAGCTTATTTATGTGCACTCATGTTAACTAGTCGTTATATATGTGTTGATGTACTGGCAGGCTGAAGGAAGCATGCATGGTAGGTGAGGATGAAGGTGAGTTGGGCGAAGGAATAAGGTGGAAAAAAAGACATTTGTCACTTTGTTTTGGTTTTACAATCTTTGGTGCCATTAAGTTTCCAGTGAACAAGTACAATGGGGCACACAAATGAAGTAAATTGATGGCGTCCATCAGGCGAGCCATTGGACAAGGCGAAGTAGTGTTGGGGAAAGAAAAGGAACCGTTGGGCATGGGCCGAGTGGCGGGAGAAAATCACTGGAGCGAAATCAAGTGAAGCTACTCGTTAAAGGAACACTTCTCTCTCCAAAGTGTCCCTCTAGCATGTCGTTTGTGCTTAAACATTGTAGGACAAAATAACAACACAGGCCACTTGGAAATGGCAAACGTGGTCTGTGTTGAATGGGCATAGAGCTCATGCTCACAAGCGAGTCAAACCGAGTTATTTCTTAATTTACTGCTTACCACCTTGGCGCAAAAAACTGGTTAGCAGAAAGAGAGAGAAAGAAATCGGAAACAACTACAATTGAGTTTGGTGGCATGTCAATGATGCGCAAATTGAAAAATGTGTTACGAGAAGGGCGAAACTTTTGCTCCTTTCGAGTTGTGCTTGCATGCTTGAAAAGAAGGAAAGGAAACCTGTATGGCTGATTAACTTGGCGAGAGTCTGGAGGAGCAGAGCTGAGGCTTTGTTGCAGCTTGTTGCTCATGTTTCGCCCAAGACCAACGACTCAAAGGTGTACAACAAATGGGAAAAGGAATAGCCATTTGTGTGTGTGTGTTCAGGGTGGCGAGAGTTTGAGAAATTCTGCATAAGGACCACACATTAGGAAAGCGCTTTCGATGATAGGAGAGAAGAAGAAGAAGGGGCAGCAAAAGAGGAGGAAACGAGAGGCAAATATTTGGAAATTTCTCCACTAGCACAGACTAGCTGGCAAGGAAGTGACTGTTTATGTTGCTGAAAGATGGGCACAGAGAAGGAGCAGGGAGCCAAGTAGAGTTTAAGCCTCTCGACGTGTGACGGCTTAGCTTGCTTGTTTCTCATACCTTTAGCTCATCATTATTGCAGTTGTTGTTGTTGTTGTTTCAGTAGTTGTGGTTGCCTTTTTCTCTTTCTGCTAGCCGTCTGCATTGTAACAACAAAGTGGGGGGCTCAGGGGGAGAGTTTGAGCTCGTGTGTGGTCATTTGGAAGCGAGTTAAAAATGTTCAAAGATAAGCACTGGCGCAAAGCAGCAGGAGGAGGCCGAGCTGGAAGAAGGAGGGACACATAAAACACAGCAAAACGGTTACACACATTATACAAGTGACCATTTGCATGCAATATCGTTTAGCTTTGGCCGTGTGTTTCTGGCTGAAGTTTGAGCGAGAAACAGTGTCCGATAAGCCGGCGTGTCAATAGACAAGTGGATAGAAGCAGGAGGAGGCATCCTCTTGCTTGGCGGCCTCCATAGAGCTTTGTTGTTGTTTTAAACTTTTTGTAGAAACTTGGCTGAACGTTTTAACTTTGCCAGAATTGGAAGAGTGGAAAATGGGCAATGGTAAATGGGAAATGGTGACCACTGGGGCTGGAAATGGCATGAGACTATTACTCTTCATCGAAAACTTCGACAAGTGTTCGAGAGGAAGCCGAATGTTGACCAACGATTGGGCCAAGTGGCCAGGTTTTCTCTTTGCTGGAAAGTCTCGAGCCTCAAATCGTATCGTCCAGCGTTGAGGGAGAGAGAGAGAGAGAGAGAGAGAAATCTGTGCCTGTTTGGCATCATCATTAAATTTGACGAGCTCTGGAAGTTGAGATGTGGAAGGCGGCAGGAAATGGGAACATGGGGGCATTATTTGTGGCGCCGCTGAGGAGGAGGAGGAGCGGCGAGCGAGCAAAAATCACTCTGTCCGCACACACAGTCTCCGGCTGCTAAAAGCCATGATAGCTCATTAGTTAGACTTAACAGGCCCGAGGCTTGACTGAGGCTGCACTGAGGCTGTGAGCTAGAAGATGCGAGCTGCGGCCATTGCCCATTGCCCATTGGCCATCTACATAAGTGGTTATTTTTTTCTTCTTTTTTGCCAACTTGACACATCTGCCGGCAAAGCAGAAGAGCAGCAGCTTCATTGGCAGACGAGTCGAGCGGCCACTCAGCAAAGCCTCTCGGAGTTTACTTTGATCTATTGCCGGCCAGAGCGGATGGCAGTTGGCGCTGAGGATGGAGAGTAAAATAAACCATCAGCTAGAGAGAATAAGAACAAGTAACACAAGCACAAGCACACAAGAACAAGCGCCGCTCTCTCAGTGCACTTGCGCGCCACTCAATTGCACTAAACGTCCAATCAAATAACCTGTTCACTGTGTCTTAACGAGCCTAGTTTGTGGCCGCGCCGACCACTCACTGGGCCGAGCTGGAGGGGCAACAAACAGAGTGTTTGTTGCCCTCCACTTGTGGTGATTGGCTCTCTGTTGGCTGGAAATAAGTTTGAATGGGAAGCTCCAGGGTGAAGCAGGTCCAGTGCTCTGCAGTGCATGTTTGTGGCCTCTTCTGGCCGCAGTGACATTGGCCCAGAGGCGATATTGCGACGGATGCAAATCACACTTGGGCTCCCTGCAATCTGGTGTGTCTGGGGGCGGCCGGCCGGAGGCGCCACGGAGGCGGACGGCGCCCGATGGGGATCTCTGTCTGTTTGGCGGCGGCCGTTTGGCTGAGAGCTGGACTGTGTGCGGTGGAGGTGGGAGAAGAGCAGAGCCAGAGAGAGAGAGAGAGAGAGAGAGAGAGAGAGAGAGAGAGAGCCAAAGAGATAGACTAGAGGAGAAGAGAGGAGAAAAAAGGCCGACCACTACCCCCTGTTGGTGTGGCAAATGGAAACATCTTCACTAGTGCACTGCGAGCGGCCTGGTGAGCGCTCTTGGCAGGCCCTCAGTGCTAGAGGCTGGCGCGCGCACTTGCATCACGCCAGTCCCAGTCCCAGTCTCTCTCTCTCTCTCTCTCTCTCTCGTACACTTTACGGCCAAGCTCAGGCCACGCTTGTGGCTCATTTCCTTCGACCAATATTACCATTGTTGTTCTCGCTGGAAAGCCATGACGTTCGAGGCCGGCAAACTGCGCACAGTAGCACAGTGGCCGCCAAGAGCTGCCAGCGCGGCCCAATCGGACGCAGGAAACAAGTGCCTCTGGTAAAATGGACTAAGTACGCTCACTATGGCCAACCATACACTCACTCTGCTCACTTTGCTTATTTTGCTCCTCCGTGGCCAACAAACTGCCTGTTGATCAATGATCATCGCGGTGATGAGAAAGCCGATCATTATTGTTATAATGGCCCTCCCCTGTTGGCCAATCTCAATCTCATGGCTTCGGGCGCCACTCTGGAGGCCTGTTGGTGGCTAAGGGCGAACGGTCAACGGCGGGAGAACAAAAGTATGAGCGAAAAGGAGGCGGAGGAAGAGCGGCCATTTCATTAAATCCAAACTACAGGCCACCACCACTGGCTCTCAGGTGAGCTGGTGAGCTAAAGTCTCAACAGGAGACAAGCATTTGCACAAACGGCCAGGCATTTGCGGCACCATTGGAGGGCCAACTCTGCACACAAACGCTACATACAGTTGTTCCAGCCGGGCTCAATTTGCTCGCCCGAGCTGTCCGAGAGCTCGACCGTTGAGCTTTCGGACAACAAGAAGTGGCCCAGAGTGCACTGCTCGCGCCTCGGCCCAATAGTGTGCCGCACATTAGCCCCAGACGCCGATATAGAAACAAAGCGGCACCGGTTTGCCAGTCACAATGGCGCACGGCTGCCGCTCGCTAAGGGGGATAACAGGCCAAGGGGCATGCGAGCCGGCCAGTCAGCTAGCCAGCGAGCCAGAGAGCAAACAAAAATGGTAATGTTTATGTTGTGCGGCTCCGCTGGTTGCATAATGAGGAATTAACGAAATGGAGCCAATTTTCCTCCGAAAAGCCGGGCCAGCTTTCCTGCGGCACCCAAGTGGCCGCCCGGTTGGCCGGCTCGTGATTCTGGATGCTCGCCGGCGGTCTCAACAGGTGTGTGTGAGCCAGTGGGGGAAGAAACAGGTAAAGGGGGCGAGCCGGGAGGAGATCTTGATCGGGATCTGGGCAGAGTTGGCCTGCGCATAATGCGCGCTTCGTGAGGCCGCCTACCATAGGTGGCCTATGGCGAGTGCAGGGCACGGGTCGCTCCGCAGACACTCCTCGAAGGCAGAGGCGCAGAAAGGCTGCACTGACAAGCTTGTGAGCCTGGGCCTAAGGCACGAAGACGCGCCTTCAAAACACTGGGCGCCTCTGTGGCAACCAAGAAACTTGTTGCCTCCCTCCTCCAGTTATCATCTCCCCTTGGTGGCGCTAACATGCAGCTCCGGGCTCATTATGGGCATGATGACGACGATTAACATTATTGCTATTATTATCATTATTATCGTCGTCATCATCATAATCATCAGCATGTTTCCAGCCAGCCGGCTGCCAGTCAGCTCAGTCCGAGTTGAGTGAAAAGTGAAATCGGCCGCCTCCTAATGCCACAACTGGGCTTCTCGTCGGCCAACTGGGCGGCATTTTGTCCATGGGCCCGCCGCCAAGAAGCTGTGCCGTGCCGGCGCTCAGACAAAGCTTAGTGTGTCCAGCAATGGTGTGTGCTCGTTGGTGTGCACCATTATTCACTTATCATGATATATTGTTCCATTGTTGCAGTTGGGCTGGCGAAGATTGGCTGCCTTTTAATAGGCAGCCACACTCGAGCTAAGCTGGGGGAGCGGGAAAAGGTTCCCTAACAATGGCAATAACAATAACAAGCCGCCACACTGCTCTTGCGCCTCTTCTTTCTTGCATTTTTTCTCCCCCTCTCTCACTCCCTCTTTTGCCTTTCACTAGCCACTTTTTGAAGCTCAAGTTTTCAGACAAAATGCTAACTGCATTGAACCCACCAACTCGATGAGACTTGGCCTGCTTGCTGGCTGAGCAAACAGAAACAGGAGGCAAATTTCAGCCAAATTTCAGCCACATTCAGGCAAATTCATGCTCGCACGGCGAGAGATATTGTTTTGTTGTTGTTGATGCTGCTGTTTATGTTGCCGTTGATGCTGCTGTTGTTGAGGGTTCTTGTTGGGCGACGGTGGTGGACGATTATGATCATGATTATGACGAGCGTGGCCAAACTATTTGACAGTAGATTAATTAAGGGCCCATCAAATTGATTAATAGATTCGGCTGGCTGTTTGGCGGCAAAAAGAGTGGGCCAGAAGCGAGAGTAATAACAACAATAGGCAGCCAAGCAACATGGGGCGGGCTAAATGGCGGCGGATTTGGCTCGAGTTTATTATTGGGCTTGAGTTCATTTTTGGCAAAAGAAAACAACACAACAGTACAGACTGGCTTGCGGCCGGCCGGCGAACAGAACACAACAGTTCGCCGGTCTGGTTCGCGCCCGCACGCACGAGCCACAGTCTCTCTTTCGGCGGCCACTTTTTCCCCCACTTTGCATGTGCCATTTGCATGGGCGCGCTCCCTGCGACCCCCACTCGTACGCTCACGTGCGCAAGTGCGAACCGCTGCATACAACCTGCAAGAGGCGTACGAGGCCCCCAATCATACTCGTGCCCCTTCTTGCCCGCCACTGGAGACTGCCTTTGGAGACTGCAGACTGTCTCTGGAGGGACGGCGACCATTTGGGGCGCATTATCCGGCCGCATTATCCACTCGAGGCCTCATCCCTCGCCACTCGGCCTAGGGGGGCCGAGTGGCCATCTCGAGATCCTAATTTAATTGAGCGCGCCCCTAATTTGAGGTATTTGGCGAAACGGCGCCGCACGAGGAGCTGGGGGCGGCCCTCAGCCACGAGACTGAGACTGAGACTAAGACTAAGACGAACTCTAAGGCTAAGGCTAAGAAGAGGCAGTCGAGCTGGATGTGAAGACGGCGGACTGTTGGCGGCGATGTGACCACGAGTTAAGTGGACAGAGACGCCGCAATTGTGCCGCAATTGGCACTTACGCCACTCCGCAACGCCGGCAACAAGCTCCACTTTGCTCGCCCGGCGTCCACTGGACATTAGGCATTGGACATTAGGCATTGGACATTAGCCATTGGGCAGTGGGCACTTGGCGCTCAGGCAAATGCAAGTGCCGCCGTCCAATTAAGATAGCATTTAATCCGTATCTCTTTTTTGCAAATAATCACGCCGCCAAATCAGGTCTGGCCGCGCGCCAGTGCTTGGCTGCAGTGGCCACCAAATTGGCCGAGCGCAATGCAGACTAGACTGTGTGTGTTTGCCGGCCCAGTGGGCAAGGAAACAGAGACAGAGACAGTTCCAATCTGGGCGACAAATGCACTCACTTGGCTGCTCGCTCGCCCTAAGCTGTGGCCTAAGATTTGTCTCGCCTCACAGTCTCAGTTTCAGATTCAGGCTCAGGCTCAGTCTCAGCTCCAGTCCTAGTCTCAGGCTCGAATAGGCTCGCGAGCAGCCAGTGATAAGTTGCAAAATTGCAAAAAACGACTCCGGAGGACTCTCTTTAGGCGCTCTCCTTCTTCTTCTTTTTCCACTGCTAAATGGTCTTCGATGATGATGAGACTGTTACTGCTGCTGCTGCTGCTGCTGCTGATGATGACGATGATGATGATTGAGATGGAGATAATGTCGACGGCGCTCGAATGTTCTCAAGTGGTAAGTGGACGCGCTGGTGCCGCCGGTGCTGCGGTGGTGGTATTATTAGTTGTAGTTAATTGAGGGCTGCAATTGGAATTGGGATTGCAATTGGCCCTAAGGACTGTAAATTGTAAAGTGTGGCCTTTAAACTCTGTACATTCTAGACTCTGTACAATTCTAGACTGTGTGTCCTAAACTGTAGGCGAAAGGGCGGCGAGTTAATGCCTTAATGCGTTGAGGCGAGTTGAGCAGTTGGGCAAGAAGCGCCTTTTCCACCTCAGAGCTTCAAAAGTGTGGCCAGCTCTTCTTGAAAAGTCTCTAAACAGTCTCTAGCTTTAGTTCTCTAGCTTTAGCGCCGGACGACTAGTGATGAAATTCAAGCTAAATGAAGTGATATGTTGATGTCGTTTAGCTTGTACTTGCTGCCTTTAATTTTCCCTACTTTTTCCTTGTTCTTCTCCCTCTTCTCCTGCTGCTTCTCGGCCCAGTGTTTAGGCCACTTAATCGGCACAACAGTGACAAAATGCTGCCAAATCAAGACTCTCCACCAAAGACTGTCTCTCGCAGTGCACACAAGCAACCAGCCAGCCAGCTACAAGCCCAATAAAGTGGCTCCAAATTGGGGGAGTGAACTTTTCCCTCTTTTTCTTCCCTTTTTCGCTCTTCTTCGCCTTTTCGCTTCTTCACTTTGCTTCGCCTTAAACACTCCTCAACTCGCCTTCTCTCTCGCCTCGTTTTGCTCCTTCTCGCCGCTCGCCCATTTTGCCGCCCTCCCAAACACACACACACACACACACACACACACACACACACACACACACACACCTCTCTCTCATAT
>Ga0058701_10000296_pt1 | contig 39704 bp, 20 predicted proteins | sample AgamicOrMae_FD_97039 | JGI IMG/M metagenome (GOLD analysis project Ga0058701, IMG submission 97039) | Agave microbial communities from Guanajuato, Mexico - Or.Ma.e | ecosystem: Host-associated > Plants > Phyllosphere > Phylloplane/Leaf | place: Guanajuato, Mexico | collected 2012-06-04
ATATAAGGAAAGAAAAAAAAAAAATTGTAGAAAGAAAAAAAAAAAAAAAAAAAAAAACAAACAAAAAAAAATTTTTTGTAGTAAAAAAAAAAAAAAAAAAAAAAAAAAAAAAAAAAAACAAAGAACGGTGGCTAGGAAAAAGATACATTCTGATCTGAGAAATTCCTCTGAGAATTTATAATTGGAAGGTTCTCCGTCGCGTCTGGCCCAATGCCGCAGAAAGGGCAAAAAAAAAAAGGTTGCTCCAAATTCCACATGGATAATTTCGAATGTAAAGGGATGCCTAATTTTCCTTTCATCTACCCCACGGGTCAAATCACAGTCACTTCATGTTTGTTGAGGAGCCCCTTCAAAATCACCCTTACAACTCTGATCAAGCAAAATCTGAGCTAAATTTAATCATGAAGTTCCAGATTTCTGAGTTATTTCCACAGTGACACATTTTTTTTTATTTTTTTAAACAATTTTAATTGAAACCACCCGAATGTATGTATTTCCGACGTTTTTGAAGAAGTAAAGGTGACTCAGCCTTACTAATAAAAAATAAATGGAATTAAGCCTAAATTCCGTTTGGCCTCTAGAGCATGAATAATTTTTTATTTTTTTTAGGTTTAAAGGTTCCCTCATCATAAAAAAAAATATTAAATATCCTTTTAAAAGCGCTTCAGATGCATAAAAAACAAGAAACCACATTTTTATTGATTTCTTTTGACATGACAAGCTGGATTTCAGGAGTATAAGATCGGATCTGAAACGCAAAAGTTTGGACTTTTAACTGGACTTAAGTGCCTGATTTTTCAGCGATATTACGCGGACTAGTAGGTAGAAAACCTTGAACCGGTACCCACCGATGTCTTAAAATATACTTTCGTCCTGATAAATGAAAGTCAACTTACTTGATCGACAAACGCCCAATCAATGATAATGTCGTGCTTGAAAAGTTGCTTGCCGTTGAGGGCCAGCTCTCGGCGGGCTTTGCATGCATCCATGTGACTCGCGTACTCTACAATGCAGAAGGGATGCGTGTTGCCGGGTCTCGTATAGAACCGCATTCCGATCTTGACGACGTTCTTCGTCGATTTCCGGAGAATTTCGGAGGCCGCTTCCAGCTGCGAGAAATCAAGTCAGCTTTACAACTGATAAAAACATAAAGACTTCGTTTGATGATTCCCCCCCCCCCCCTATCATATCGCTCATCTAAACAGGTAGGCTACGGCGCCTGCTCTGGAGAAAAAATCAGAACTGACACGGGACGAATTGAGCACTAAAAGAAATCCTTTCCCCCCGGTTATGCGAACTATTGGACCATTCGAATGGTTGAACGACGTAGCCATTGCAGTCTTGCCACAACCTTGGCCTCCAAAAAAAAATAAAAAATAAAGGGTTGAAGAGGGTGTTTTTGGTCTCAAAGTGACTCGTGATCTACAAGACTACATGCGGGTTGCCTACTTTGCTTTTTGAGAGCGTTGAGATATGTAAATGGCGGAAACTTAAAGAAATTTATGTCGGGAGCTTAAGGGACTTCTCTGAAATCGAACCGTCGCTTTCTTTACAGCCAGAATATCGGAAACTTCGTCCGCGGTTATATTACGGGAAATGTAGAGTATGTCAACTCTGTACGCGCTGCAATTTCGCTCCCGCAGATCATCCGCGCTCTTTTTATTTCTAGACCGAATGAAGATGGATTTTCCCCCGATACCCCTCCACCCCCCCCTCAAAAAAAAAACACTGAAGACATAAAAAATGACGTTTTGAATCACCTCATTAACCCATAACAGCCCAAAGAATTTAGAGTGAAAATTAGCTTAAGAGAAATTGGAAGGATTTATTCCACGAAAATACTCAATTTCAAGCTTTGGAAATGCCTACATTGTTAAATTTCAGGTTTCCGGAGGGGTGATATTTTTAAAATTGTGACGATGCTTAAGAAAAGATCCTCTAAAAATATTTTTTTCTGTTTCCGAGAGGCATCGCTGAGCGTTAGTGGGTTAACATTAAAATATGCTGAAACCTTCCGTAATATTGAGGGAGGGGATAGCTGCCGAGGCAAATCTAACGGGATGACATAAAAAGGGGGGGAGGGGAGATGTCTAAATGCCCCGGAACACGTAGGTCAAGCACTCTCATTGTCAGATCAGCAGAAATTTCAACGTAAGGGCCGCAAGCGTCTGAAAATTAGCACGAAGTCTGATAGAAACTAAAATACCGTGATCTTATTGCGCTGATTCAATCGTGCGTTGAGGTCTCCGAAAGAAGCCGGGTATCAAGGTGGAATCCACCTTGCCGGGTATGAACCACGAAACTTGGAGAGATAACGGCGACCAAAACAGACCCCCCACCCCCAGAAAAAAAGAGCGTTGGAAATCAATTCGCGGAATGAATTATTACCGGAGACGGCTGGGAAGAAATATCCCGAGAAAACCGATTAAGAGAGTTGCGTTGCCACCTTTGAAGCTCAACCCTTTGACGCCAAGCCGAACGGAGCGAGGCAAAGGGCACATAACTAGAATCCTGAACAGGGACTCTAAACTTGAAAAAAGGCTTAACAGCGACAACCGGACACCGAGCCCGATGCTGCAAGAAGCAGCATCTTAGGGATACTCAAGCAGCGTCAGGCTTGGTGACAGCGGAGCGAGGCACAAGGCACAATATCGAACAAGAACATTTAATTTCAAGCTGTTGTGCGTCGTGGTTCCTAAAAACGCTTGAATGAAAGAAATAACCAACGTGGAAAACTCGCGGTAAGAAACGGAACGTATCAGAATGACAGTGAGCAAAATACGGAAAGAATTGAAAAATTACTCCGTGCAAACTGCAATACAAAAGAAAACCACTCTAGCCCGATTGTTTAACCATAGAGAATAACATATCCATGGTTTGACGACGGTCAGTGATAAAGGCGGGTTTGTGCTCCGGAAAAAAAAACATGATAATAACATGAGCCATGGCGTGAAGACATTACAGTGCGTTGCGATTTAGCTTACCGTGGTTGTCCGGGGAAGGTTGCCGATGAACAATTTCTTCCGATCTTTGCTTGCAATAACGATTATGCGACGTCCCGCGCGAATTTCAAAATTATTCAAATACTTGACTGCATTGTCCGCTGACTCTTTGTTAGAAAACCGCGCAAATCCGAAACCGCGGTTGTTCCCACTGAAGTTCATCATGATTCGCACTTCACAGAGCTGCCCAACAGCCAACAGCACTGGCAACAGTTCATCCTCGAACAAAGTCCGAGGCAGGTGTCCTATAAACACTTCGTGTCCAGTTCCTTCACACTGCAGTAGATGATTCACCGTAATCCTTTGGCCATTGATTTGAGATGTCTGGAATATAGTAGGCGACAACACCATTTTCTCCATGAGACAGTACCTTTCACGATCGAACCAGAACTGAAACTGCTAAAGCTGGAGCGCGACGCACACAGGTCTGTTATGCGAACTTGCGAAAATATCATTTCTCACGGTCCAGGAGGTGCGCGCGAGAGCCCCCACCCCTCCCCACCTGTGCCTCTCCACCGCCGCCCCGACGCCTCTGATTGGCTGAGCGGCGGCAAAGAGCGGCATCAAAAGAAGACCGCTCTATTGGGTACATCAGCTGCGCTGCAAGGAATAGTTTGAAGCTTACAGAAATTTTATCGGTACAGTTAATATCGGTGCAGTAAATGTATATTGTTCAGATTGTTATTGTTCAGAAGGGACTGGAAAGAAAACTCGTAAAACTGAAAAGTGCCGCGTAAGTGGGTTACGTAGGTAGAAATTAAAATTTGCTCTCGATATCATAAATAAAACCCAGAACGGTTTCAAACTAGTGACCCTGTTTTGAGTGTCGGTAGTTTGGACTACGGAGGCCAAACGTTTTACTACAATCTTTCTGTTTTGGACCAGTTCTGTGCAAGTACCATCCTGCGTAATCAGCAAAGGATATGCGTTTCAATAACAGCTGATATGCATGCCTCACGAATACCTCGAAAAAAAAAATACTTGCGTATAAAGTTAATGAACCAAATTTAAACAATCACGAGAAGAATATCAGTTGCTTCAGCGTCGTTGGTTTGTCGCTACGGAGTGACGTGGCAGGCTTCCGCGCGTGAGAACTCACTCGCAGTTTTCCAGGAATTCCGGCGTCGGCGTCTTTTGAGAAGAGGCCGCCTCTGATTATTCCTGATTCAAAAGTCGTTTTGATGTCGGTTTTTGGATATATTGAAAACACTGGTTGAGGTGCAACTTACTCTATGAATCGCTTGTCTGATGATGACGACAAAGTCCTCGTTGAAGACGGCGGCTAAAAATCAAAGCGACAGCGCGCGTTGCGCGGTCCGCCATCTGCTGTCGAGGAAAGGGGGGAGAGGGGGGGCGGCTCTGCTCACAATAAACAAGAGTTCACGTCTTGAGAAAACATGGCCGTGAAGAGGGCGGAGTTTCGTGAGATGATGTCAAGGCACCATGCAAGATTGCTTAGATTTTATCCTTACCTCTCCGCTGATAGCTGCTATAAATCGCATATTTATTACAGCATCGTCATCGTATAGACGTGTTAGTAGGTGGTCCACGACTGATCCCTCGAGAGAATGGACCACGGTAAATAAAGGAATTCCCCCCTCCCTCCGTACCGAAATGGACGATTTGGCCGAACATGGCCACCAACCGGGAGTGACCTTCGTCAATGTTCTCCCGACCCAAAGTACGACCCTCGAACCTTTCCAAATATCTTTCCGAACAGTTTCGCCTTAAATTCAACGACTTAGGAGCCGAATTTTAATTTTGGGCGGGGGAGAACGTTGACAAATGTCATTTTCGGTTGGTGGCCATGTTCGTCTCCAGTACGTCCACATCGTCCATTGATGCGCCTCCAGACCCTCTGATGCGTTCCTGTCGAATAGTGTTGATCGGCTTTATCCCTCAAGAATTCTTTACTAAAAGCACCCGTTCGCTTTGTTTGTGCGGTATTGTTCGATTTGCGACCCTGTAAATGACTCGGTGAGATTACAGTATGTCTTTGGCGGCCGTAACAACGTTGGAAATCCGCCTCCAAGCTTTAGGCCCGAGTCAACAACAAAGGCTTCGAGGGCGCCAAAGATCCCACGAGCCCTAACAGCTTTGGGACTTCTTGATGCTCGCAGAACTACCTTGAATGGCGTTGGGCACTCCAATGACATTAAAACAACTAACGGAGGCCCCTATTGCTGACCGGAAATTTGAAATTTAGAACTTTCACCTCTTATGTTCAATCTTTTGTCAATCAAAAAGTCGAGCAGTGAGGAACAGAACACGTAACCTAACTTGAATGAGGTTAACAAAACGGTCAATAACTACCGTCGAGAATGGTCCATTTTTCTTAATTAAAGACAAGAAAAACAAGTGTTTTCACGCTTTACTGAGTTCAAGTCATTTATTTTACAAAATAAAATTGGTATTACATTGAAGTAAATTTGGCTGATGGTTTGAAGAAAAGACGGCTTAAAACATTAGGTACTACGGTTTTGTACAAGAATCTTCCCAGGTATTAACAAAGTTGTTGTCAATATACCTGCACATGTCAACTGAGGCAATCAGTACTGCGTTATATCACAAGTATAATACAGATGGTAAGTCTAGGTACAATTATTCCAATTTACAACGAAGCACAGCAGTCCTTGGTTTAAATAGACAAAGGTACTTTCTACTCAGTTAGATAATTTACATGGATGTAGGCCTAATATTGGAGATTTCACCACATTGAGTCAATTCATTGAGAGCGCACCACTTCTAAAATCCCTTGTTAATGGTTGAAACAAGATTACACTCTTACCTCATAAGCATTCTGAGTTATACACAAAGATGAATCTTCATGAAAATCCTTCGATGTAAAATGCAGGCGAAATTCTAAGGGTCGCTGCTTGAGAGACTTTACAAGGGTGCCATGAAAAAGTGACCAGAAAAGCCAAATCGAGGACTTGAATTTTCAAGTCCTAGAAAGGAGTAAACGTCCGAGATTATAGCACACGCCGAAAATAAACGTATTTTCAAATATCGATCTGTCAGATCCTAATTCTACAAACTGACTGGCCAGCTTTAAAAAAAAAACGAAGTTGCTTTTCATTTCATTTTTTCCTATTTGATATGTTGAAATATCTACAGGAGAAATTTCTGAAAAAACATTACGCGACATAGACGACCAAACAATAACGTTTCGTTCTAGAATTAGATGAAGTATTTCAGAATAGTTGCGATATTTGTCAAATTTGCAGTTCGCACCTAAAGAAAATTTCGAATTTTGATTGAATATTCATATACTATACAACTCTCATGTTAACTATCACCCCAACATGGCCATTTTCTTGAATTCAGCGTTCTCTTTTTCATGAGTTCATTTCGATAGGAACAATAAATTCGCAGGCTCATGACAATCAAATTTGAGAATAAATACGGTTGATTTTCATATTAATTTATCATACTTGAATAATTTATAGCTCCACTTACTAAAAAATGTTTCAAATTGGTACAGTACCAAAAACCCTGCCGATAAAATAAGGGTATTTACAAAAGTTTTACAACCATGCAGTATGAACATTGATAATGAGGGTAATATTATTAATGAAATTACATCACGATATACAGAGTATTAAATACAGGAATAGACCCGCTTCTTCATTTCCGACCACTTGACTGCCTGAGCAACATCACGATTTCATTCTGATTAGCGATTGCTCCTGGGTAAAAGAGACAGTTCAGCTGATCGGGAACCAATGAAATGGTCTACAGAGGGAGGATAACGAAATTTTTGAGTAAAGGGCTTTCAGCTCTTTCAAACCGACGTCAATTGATAGAGATGGCTGATACCTTTTCAAGAGACGGAATTTAATGAGGTATAAAAGTTCAAATTCAATTCCTAGTACGATAACTTGCATTTTGAAAAATTTTAAACCAAACAAAAAACTAGTCTCGTTTTAGCTGCAATGCGGGCGCGTTCCGAAAGAGCCACGCAACTGAGTTCCTGACCTTGGCTTGCCTTGACGAAAGGTTGAACCCCCTTACGTGGTCATTTCAAAACGCGCTCTTGGGTGTGTTCGAAAACACCGCTCCGACGATTTAACTTTAAATCTAACTCGCAAGGCGTTTCTAAACTCATCCCTAGGGAAGAAAGTGCTACGTCCAACTTGCTGGAGTCGATACTCATACGAAGAAAATATACTTCCCAGATAGCTACTATTTAAGTCTATCGGTACTAAGCATTTAAATCTAGGTTTAGTGTAACTTCGAACGCGATTTACCTTCCAGAAAATCATAGGGGCAGTACAAAAATATGAACCGAGTACAATATAAGGGACGCGAGGTACGAAAATAGTCATATTTCGAAGTGAGTTAATGGTTCGTATACACAAATAGTGGTTAAAAATTGGTACCGAGCTTCTCCTAACGGATGCGACCCTTAGGTACTGTATTTTGAGATCAGACTGAGTTGCATTTATTGCAAAATCAAGATGCAACGAGGCTTGCTTGTCTCCGGTCAGAGTTCAAGGCTAGATCTGCTAAAATTTTCCCTAGGAAGCTGCAAACATACCCGTATCCAAAATCGACAAGCGATATTTGATGAGGTTGGCAGAACCTCCCAGATCTACCATTAAATACCGACCATCAACACGCGGGAAAATTTAAAAGGTCATATCACGTGAGTGGTATCAAAGTCCTCTGCATGAGAGTCTGTAAGCCGGAAAATAGCTATTTTCTTTTAGTAACATTGAGCAGGACAATGAAGCGGGAAAAACTCCGACCCTAATTATTCTAGAACAAGAAGCAACTTAGAAGTAAAATAATTAGTATGAATTTAACTTAGAATAAAAATTAAGAATTAAATAACGCCGCTTACGCGTCTTGACGGCTCACAGAATTTGTGCTAATCAGTTGTGCGTCGAGAGAGTTTAAAACATGCACCCCGACAAGCGAAACATAAAAATGTACCTCAGATTTAACAACTTTTCACTAAATAAATTTCAATTGGCAGTACAGCTACGAAACACTTTACACTTAAATTTAAGTATTATTGACGCCAGCTTCAGAAGGCAACGTGATTTTTTGAACTGCACACTTTAATCTTTATATCATTTTAGATTTTCGATGCTTTCATAATTTGAAAGACACACACTTGTTGCTTTTTCATACATGACACTCATATTGCACAGGCCACATAAAAACAAAAAAACGAGAAAAGCTGTCTTTCCGATTAAAATAATAATCCTCACACAACACAACGTCTCAGTTGTAAGCAATTCATAGACGAACAGTGTTTCAGCTAAAGAGGTTATCGTTGTCCAAACATTACCCAATTTTGCCTCAGTTGTAAATCATAACCAAGCCTGTTTTTAAACGAAAGAAAGTCAATTTTCAGTCTTGTTTAAAATTACCATCAAAAACGACAGGCGTGAAGTACTCGGAAGCCTCGCTAACATAAACGCTACAAAAATTGGCGACAAAAAGAACGAAAAGTCAACAAAAGATATAAAGAGCTTTGTGGATGACACTCACTCACTTCAACACACAAGTACGTTTTCTAGACAGCTGTAGGCAGTAAAGTTGTCTTGCTGTCCTGGCCGTTCGTCAGAGATTATCAAATTTTCGACATCGTTGAAAAAAAATAGACCCAAAACTTTCATACTTATCACACGATACAACAAAAAAAAAAGGAGAAACCAACAATAGAATGAAAAGGAATTCAATCAAGGAACGGGCGCTGTGATAAAACCAAAGTCCTTCCTCAGCAGACTATCACAGCTATCTACAGGCAAAAACCTCTAGGATTCTAAAATGACTGTATTCGACGGTAATTTGATTGAATTCTTTATAACAGTCTTTGAGCAAACAAACGGGCTCGTGACAAAGACAATAATGCACGTTTATCCATTTTTCCCAGACTCAAAAATTCGCTTGCTCAGGACGCAATCACTCCAGATTTCGCGACTTGGTAAATTTTCGTCGTGGGACATTAACAGGTAACCTTACTGGCATCGCTCTCGAGATGAGCTAATCGAGAAGGGGAAGAAAGTCAACCGCGTTTCGAGATGACGGAGTCGCGAAATCTGGCAACGATGCGGCGCATCTTGAAAGGCGCCGTCCTACTTTTTGAGCGCGCTGGGGAAAAGAAAGAAAGATGCATTTTCGTGGCAACCCATGCAACAAGTTTGGAAAGAGTAGAGACTGAGCTACAACGTCTGACTCCGTGGCGGGGCCGAAAACGCCGTCAGTAGACTCTGGACTCCTTTGCGATATCACAGTTGGTCAACCACGAGGCTCCATCCATGCATCTGCTTCTACGCTAGTGAATATCGCGTCGCATCACCACCTGCGAACACACCCTTGGCGTTAGTGCCTTCAACGAGTTTGTCTTCCTCCAGTGTTCCATCTTAGGTCGCCAGCCGGGGCGAGGCACTCAACTCAACCTAACCTTACTTAAGCTAACCTCGAGGTAAATGGTCTGATTGGCCGAGAAGCGACTTCGAGACAGGCTTGGAAGTCTCGATGAGTCGAGCAGAGCGGTAACGAGGAAAAAATACCTAACTTTTGTAAACCGTACTGAACCCATGTTGACCTAACCTGCGCAATTAATGATGCTCATGATCTAATGAAAGATAAAACTAAGGTGGAACACAAGAGGTAGCGAATTCCACGAAATACATAATGCAGTCTGGGGCATAAATGTCTGACAAGTAACTTCTCCCGATTAAGGTTGGTGATACTGACGTGGTTACATGGGGATGTGCTCCCGCGGTTCCGTCGATTTCAAATGTGTTGCCAACCTGAATTCGAAAGAACAATTCACTTTTCAGCCATTTACGCCCTCGACTGTAGGAAAACAAAAGGAAAATTGTGAAAACAAACTAAAAATATGGAGGGCAAAAGTCGTTCAGAAGGGCAACTTTTCTTTCTTTTTTTTTAACTTTACACTGTCGCGGGAAAAACCGTGTATGTTTCACAGCAAGGGATATTCCCCGAAACCACTGGCATGTACATTGCAGCTGGACAAATACAATAAAAATCCGCGAAATGTTTCCTGACACAAAGCTGACTCCGAGAAAAATTCTCAATTGAGGGTACGCTATCATAAGAATCTCTTGGCATGGGAGAGTTCACGGTTCCACGACAGTTCCGTGGCAGAGAGCTTCCAACTGCTCTAAAATTATCTAACTTAAACGACTACAGTAGCCAAGCAAGCGTAGAGTGCACCAACATACGAGGCATGCAGAGGCATATGCAGGGGTGTTTCCACAATCAGGCAAGGCGTGTCCATGCTGACGGTGAAATGGACGCAGAAAAGGAAGATAACTCGGAATAACGTCAGGAGAGAGTAAGGCAAAGATACGAGGGGGAAGAGAGGTCAGAGTAACCGAAAAATAAGCAATGATACTAACCTCTGGAACGAGAAAGAAAACCACAAGAGAAACGTCTCCAATAAATGCCTTTCCCTGAGCACAGGCGCTAATGTTGGGTTCCCAACATGCACTAAGGTTGATAACGGATTGATGTGCACTGCAAGAGACGGTACAGTACGGTACGCGGCCGCGCAAAATTCCCGAATTCGCACATCTTAGGAACACATTCCGACGGCAAAGCACGCGAACAAAGATGCGAACATTGCATTCCGAAAATGGCAAAAAAGTGTTGGACGAACTTTTGATTCGGAGAGAGAAGGCGAAACGATACAGCCCAAGCTGTTCACAAATGTGTCCATACCTGTTGAGAGGGCACACTGAACTGACCCCCTGGGGGTAGAGAGCCCCCTGGGGGTAGAGAGCCCCCTGGGGGTACAGAACCCCCTGGCACTGGGGGATAACTGGCGTATCCTACACCAGGCCTGGAACAAGTGCATAGGTGCAGTGCGAGGGGGAAATTCGGGGCTTGAATGCATTTCGAGTCCTACGATGAACCGCAAATGCTAAAAAAAAACTGTGAAGTGAAAACTACGGCAAAAGTATCACTGATTAAAATAATAACTCGTTTGGGTGGTTCTGCAACTCGGTGGCTGAGTGAAGGACAGTCGCTATCGGAATCGTGCCTCTGTGTAGAGTGCTTACCCCTGTGTATAAGCATAGGGATAACGACTGTACACAGTGGTGCGATCTCGATAGCGACAGTCCTGCACTCAGCCACCGAACTGTACTAGGTATGAAGGCAAAAAGGGCATAATTCTTAGGCAGGTGACTTTCCAAGATAGGCCACCTGAAACGAAAGGTGTCGACAAGACTTTTTGTTAGATATGGCATATGATACACTGCAATTTTAAAAGCTGACGTTTCCTACCTCTTGTGTCCAACCTCATTCGGTCACTTCCATGTTCAAAGAACGACTGGCAGTACTTTTCATTACATTACGAAGATTTACGACATAACACCGCGTGGGTTAGGTAAGGTTGAATTTAGGTTACCGTAAGTTGGGTTGGATTACGTGCGAAGAATGGACACAAGAGGCGGAAAAATCCATCTTTCAAATGCGAAAAATCGATTTTGGAAAAAAAATGTGCTTACCTTCAAACGTAAAACTACCCCCAAAACAGATACTACTCTTATCAGTGCAGCGTCTAGATCGAGTGCACAGATCAAGCCGATCAAAAACTTTGCTAAATTACAAAGCAAAAAACTGATTTCATTTTTCAAGTGAAATACTTAAGCCACTACTTTCCGTGCTTGTGCTTAGCACTAAAAAACTTCACTACACAACTCCAGCGATCACATCAGACTCGGCAAAAACAAACCGTCGGTTAAATAACCACTCCGGCACTCACAGATTGTTAAAGAGTGAAAACACCACCACAAAACCATGCTAGAAGAGATATTTCCTATTAGACCGATATTTAACTGAATTAACTGCTGTGGTATTTACAACGCTATTTTTTAGTTATTTGTCCAGACAAGCGTTGAACTTAGGTTATTTTCCGATGAAACTTTTTCAATCTATATCAGAGAAAAGTTTAAGGTAACCGTGAGAGAATCGAAACTAGCGATTCCTAGATCATTAGTACGAAACAAATTGTTCACTCGAAGGATAGATACCTTCTAGTAAATATTTATACACATTTTTTCCTCAACAGGGCGTGAGAAACATAAGGATCCCTAACACTGATTTTGGCGCTATCTAGCGGCAACGTCCCAAAACTGCCGATCATTTCCATACAGTTGGGTCGTCAGTAAAGGCTGCTATCGCTAGAGGGCGCCAATATCACGGTTTGAGATTCCACAGTTGTCCCATGTGGGCTCCTCCTGACTAAACGAAACTACGTCTATCATTACTTCATCGATGCACTAATCCTCAAGTAATGAGGCAAAAATACGATCGGTCCAATAATGCTATTCCGCGAGACTTCAAGCGATCTCTTCAACAAGCATTTCCTGAGACTGCTCTTGAGAAGAATCGGTTAAAAATAGGAAAATCCGTTTTGAGCGACTAAAAACAAAAAAAAATGTACCGACAACTGCTTATGAGTGAATGCATTCGTGAATGGAAAAAATGTTAGTTTGAGGCAAATTGCCGGAAGAGAAGAGAAAGAAGAAAGGGTTGAGGGACTCACCGGCGGGCCGGATCGGGGGGGGCTTGGCCCCCCCGCACGACGCCGACGTTCACGCCCGGATTCGTCGAGCCCGCCTGCTGGCTCATGATGTAACTCGCGCCTGTAGGCTGAGCATGTCTGGTAACACACAAGGTCCTTTTATCAAACTAGTGTCAAGGCTGTCTTTGGAATTTTAACCCCTTGATGACCAGAAGACTAAAACCTATGCTTATACAAAGAAAACCGCTAAATACATGAAAATACGTTTTCAAAACAAATAAAAGAAATAAAATAAGAAGAGCTAAGTTGTCGAATTTCGAGGATATATCAGAGAATTACGGTCCGTTAGCTATGTGCAATTGAAAAATTAACCCAAAAACATACGTTGGCAAAAGTGCACTAAATACTAATACATAAAAAAGTTCAAAAAAATTAATTGAGTGTAACGCATAAATTTTCCCCCAAAGAATAAAGAAAATAAGGATGTTGCTATTGACCCAACACGCATTAACCCATTACCGCCCAGCGATGCCGTTCGGAAACAGAAAACATTATTTTAGAGGATCTTTCTAGTTCAGTATTGACACAATTTAAAAAATATCAACCCCTGGAAACCTGAAATTTAATTATTTCGGCATTTTCCAAAGCTAAAAATAGCGTATTTCAATGTAAAAAATCCTTTCAATTCCTATTAAACCAAATTTCACTCCAAATACTTTGGGCGGTAATGAGTTAATATAGAGAGACTTGCTCGTAACCAACCTAATGCGTTTCAAATGGGAGGTGACTTGAACGGACGGAACCCAACCCAAGGAGCAGCCGGATTAATAGGGTAGCTGTCATAAGCGCCAAAAACCACAAACGCCAACGCCGCAAGCGCCAGTCCGTAACCGCCTAACGAGAAAAGTCGCAAACGCCAAAGTTCTTGATTGCAATACTTACCTTACCTAACCTAACCTAACCTAGCTTAACCTAACTTAGCCTAACCTAACTTGACCTAACCTAACCTATACGACCTTTGGCGTTTGCGACTTTTCTCGTTTGGCGGTTGACTGGCGCTTGCGGCGTTGGCGCTTGTGGTTTTTGGCGCCAACGAATGTCCCCCGGATGAACAGACACTCCCAAAAAATAAATAAACAATTCACGATTTATACGGATACGCAATAACTGCGTGCTCGAATTAGATGATCAAAAGGTTCAAACTACGTAGAATGAAACAGAAGAGGGAACATGGAAGTAACAGTACGTACCTTATGGCTGAACTCTGGTGCGAGCGTTCCATGGGGTTTCTCTGGTGTGCCTGCTGGTAGGTGGGGTGGTGGGAACTGGGGTCGTTCGGTAGGCCGTTCTCCAGGGGCGCCTGGTAGCCCGATCGGGGGGGCTGCGCCGCCCGCTGCACCGGCCCGCTGGGGCTGGCCACGGCGTTGGCCACGGCCACAGGCGCGGGGACGTGCATGGCCAGGGCCGGCACGCCGCCGCCCATCACCGCAGGCGCGTCCACGTGACCTGAAACTGCCCCACACGCCACGATAAGAACGCGCTCTTATTTAACAGGTCCCTCTGTGAGGGAGTTCCGTCTTACCTTGCGCCGCGATCTGGCTGGACGGCGGGCCGACGGGGTTCGCCGCGCCCGCCGCCGGCGTCGCCCCCGCGGCCACCGCCTGGGGCCCCGCGGGCAGCGCCGCCGTCTGGGATGTCAACGGGATCGCCAGGCGCGCGTTCACCGCCAACAAGTGATCTCTCCTTTGCTGAAGCTTCCTGATGTGTTCTTCAAGTCTCGTGTTTTCCGACCTTAACTGATGGAGGCACGTCAACAACGAAGCGACTGCAACACAAACCGATCGTTTCAGACCCGTCAATATAATGAAGTATTTTACTAAGACTGATAAACGAGGAGACCTTAGTAAAGCGACCTTTGTTTTAATTGGTCTTTCTGGGTATCGTATTAGGTACGGGGAATCATGCGTGAAGCGACACTCACTATCGAAATGTTGTGCCTGCTCCATAAGGAACTGACTCCCTTGTTCCCACTGCCGTTCCAACAGCTGATCGAGCGTTTGAGGTACCGCCGCGTTGTTGTTCTTGTTTGTTGTACTTCCGGTGCTTCCACTTCCGCTTTCGGCAGAATGGGTCGAACTTGACCTCACCTACAAAACCACAAACATGAGGAAAACGTGATTAGTTAACAGTTTGCCGCTGTCGCAAGCTTACCACATGCACTTTCAAGCCTTGATTCGGCAGGAAAAAATCCGTTTTTCGCCAAGTTTGAAAAACAAAAGATGAAAAAAAAAAAAACATAATCCAGATTTTTTAAATCCAAAAAACAAACAAAGTTCATAGAATTTTACGGAAATATGACTCAGCTAAAATTACTTCAGTTCAAATTGACCATCATTTGCAAAATACGGAGCTTCAGTTAACCTCAGTATTAAATATATCTCGCGTGCCTTTACTATAAAAAAAAATCTTTAGTCAGTTATAAAATTATGATACAATTTTTATTGATATTAACAATACTTAACCCATAGCATCCCAAAGTATTTGGAGTGATTTTTAGCTTAAGAGAAATTCGAAGGACTTTTTTTTTATTAAATAACGCGATTTAAAGCTTTGGAAGATGCCTAAATTCTAAAATTTCACGTTTCCAGAGGGGTGATATTTTTTAAAATGTGTAAATACTGAACTAAAAATATCCTCTAAAATATTTTTTTTCCGTTTTCGAACGGCACCGCTGGGCGGTAGTGGGTTAACTGAAGTTAAACAACAACAAAATTTTCGAAGTTAAATACAGACAGTCCCTCATTTTTCGAGACAAAAGCACCTCTCATTTTTTTAATCCAAGTACGTGAAATACAGTAAGTGACAAGCATGTTTTGGATGAGAGCTTACCGATGAGATGACCCTACTCGGCAGCGGTGGGCCGATCAGCTGAGTGGATGACCCGGTGGAGTCTGACGTGAAGATGCTGTGCGCCTCCAGCTCAGCGGACAGGGTGTCCGACATCTTCTGCGCCATCGACGACGCTGGGTTCAGCTGGTTGCCTAGCATGTGAGGGGCATTCATGGACGTCACGCCGTTTTGGAATCTGGAATCAAAACCAATTCGCTTTAGTTGATTCATCTCAAGTATGTTCAGGTTGGCGAAAAACATAGATAGTTTAAATGCCTTGCGGAAGATAAGCACGGTCAGCAATAAACCTGGCTGGAGTTGACGTGCGTTTGCAAATATACATGAGTAAACTAAAGCCTTAGATCCAGTTAAAGAGACGCGAATGAAACGCGCACAGCGATAGAAAAAAATGGCCGCTATACACGGTATAGAAACGGCCGCCATTTTCTCAATGCAAGTGAGTATCTCTGTCTCGCAGACACGGCGATTCTTATCTTTTTTCTCTTTTTATCGCCGCTAATCAGAGCGGTCAACACAATTCGCGTCTCTTTAACCCAAAACAGCCCAAAGTATTTAAAGTGAAATTTAGCTTAAGAGAAATTGGAAGGATTTTTGCCAATCAAATACAAAATTTTAGGCTTTGAAAATGCCTAAATAATTGAATTTCAGGCTTCCAGAGGGGTGATATATTTTTAAATTGTGACGATGCTAAACTGAAAAGATCCTCTATTAGTTTTTCCGAACGGCATCGCTGGGCGGTAGGGGGTTAACTGGATCTAGGGCTTAAGAGTAAACAACACCTGTGTTGGCTTCGTCAGCATTAGGCGGTGCGGAAAATTGCCCCTTGTGTGAAAAGCGTGCATCTTCATTTAGACTACTGGCGTGATCTCATACAAGGTAAACATACGAAGTTACTCCAAACGTCAAAAGTTCGAAAACCACGTGAGCATCATACACATAATTTCAAAGGTGGAATCATCTACACCTTGAGTTTCACCCCGATTTGATAATTACCTTACGAAGATTAACGACGCACTACAGTAAAAGTTGGATTAACCTCGGTTAAGTGTCATCCCCTGTGCCTCGCTTCGCTGTCGCTTAGCGACAAGTGAAACACAGAGGAATCCAATCTCTCGAATCAGCAATGTACACGAGAAAACATGCAACTGCTCTGACGGAACCAAATGTTTGCTTACAGTTTGACATCTCTTTCTTCTTTGTAAACAGGCTGAGTGACACCGGCTGCAGTAGTGGACTGGGACACACTGCTGTTGCTGCTACCACTGCTGCAACCCTGGTGATTCTTCTGGTTTTTCCTGCGGCCGCGGGGCACGGCCGGTTCGGGACTGCTGGGCGGGGACTCCTTCGACAGACTCGAGCTGGAATACAACAACAAATGTACAGTGGGCCGCCCGGAACTAATGAGGAAATAAAACCCGTTCACAACGAACCAGCTTATAACAAAGTTCCGCTTGAAGCGATTTGTCCTACAAATAACAAAAAGTCTCGCCTGTAACGTATGTTTTCTACGGTATTTTTAAGTTTGTCATAAACGGATTTCCCGGTAGTTTAGAAGAGGTTAGACACACTAAGATTTTCGTACGGTTATTACACGAACTTTGATAGCGCTCCAACACTTTTGCCTATTTATAACTGAGTAACGGACGCGAGCATATCAAAAATTTCGTATCTTCGACCAGGGGTAACACCTTGCTGGAAATCTGTACACCGGATATCAAAGGTCTAATAAACGGATATCATGAGAATATCGGCCCGATTTCAATTAAATATCTGACAGATTTCAGCAGGATATTAAAAAATATCTGCTGGATATACCTAAATATTAGCCAGATATCAGCGGACAGAGGTCAGAGAGTAAAAAACTTTAAATATCAATGAAAGCAGCCATGTTTCGACCGAATCCAACAGCCAGATATCAAGGTCATTTGTACATCGGATATCACCCCTTGATCTTCGACTTGGTTCTCTGTTCCAAACGATATTCGAATTTTTATTACAAGAAATAACTCCTTGGCAATGTGCTCCTTTGAGAACAGCATTGTATGACACGGAAACGTTGAAGGTGAGGCCAGGCATGCCAACCTTGTGGTATTATCGGGTGTGACCACTTGAGGGGGAGGAGTGGTAGGGTTGGTAGCCCTGGCGCGCTTGGGCCACGCCGTGGCGTTGACGATGGCCGCGACCGACGCCGTGGTGACGGAGGACGTGCTGTTGACGACGGCGCTGGTTGCGGGGGTGGCGGACGTCCCCGCGGAGCTGGTGGGCGGCGCCGGGTTGGAGGCCGCCGTCGAAGTCGTCGAGGACGTCCCCGAGGTCCCGGTGGAAGTGGTCACCGGGGCGCCGCTCGTGGGGGTCGTCGTTCCCCGCTTGGTTTTGCGTTTATCTTGCTTCTCAGTAGACTGTGACCTGGGTCAGTCGGGTAAACGGTCTCACCAACTCATGAACCTTTAACGGTAAACTACACCAAGGGAACACTGTGTCACACTGATTTTTAGTGAATTATAATGGATGATTGGCATTCGTCGCATTTAACCGATTTGTGCCCAGAGGAAGTTTGAAAAAATTAATTTAAGGGAATAATCAAAACGTTATGGGTCAAAATTTTGCAAAATGGTAATTTTGAAATGATCAAATTTTTTATTTAGGCTAATTTAGAGTTGCCTTTTTACTTAAAATAAGTGATTTATTGGAGAATTTTGCATAGAGATTGATATTTTTGATGGGTCGATAACAGCCCAGTGGGCAAAAATCGGTTAAGAGGTTACGCATAAATTGGATCGACGAGCGGAACGCACTTATTACATACGCAGCGCTATTGCCTAAATGTAAGTCCACTTCTACAGTGGAGTCTCAGTTATACGTCTCTGTACTACGTCCCACTCGTTTGTACGTCCAATTGGTGTAGTCTCATCCAGAATACTTTACATGGCGTTATACGGAAGATTATTTTCACTTGTACGTCCCTCTCAGTTCTACGTCCAAATTTTTGTGTCACGACTTGGACGTGTAACCGAGATTCCACTACAAAAAAAACAGCAAAAAACGGATTTTTTACTCATTTTTTTGCGCTGTTGAAATTAATATTTAGAGACAACAATCTCTTCGAACAGCTCTTTTCGCTTATTCTTACGTATGATGAAACAAGGGAAGATTTCCTTTTACGTTCACTAGCTATCATCAAATTTTAGTTTATCCGCTCCTCAGGTCAACTATTTTCAATAACGGGGGTTCTTTGTAATTGTTCCGCATTTTAAACGGCTCCGCTGACCGGTGATGGGTTAGATGTGAAACGATTAAAATCATCATCGACTCAAAACGAAGGCATTTCCTTGAACCGAGCCGACAAACCTATCTTGATAAAATTTACGATACATCAGAAAGTCTTTCCTCAGGACCATCCTTCAACTACCTCGAGTGCGTCCCAGTCCGCTGTTTAAACTAGTCAATATCTTTAGGAAACATTCAAAAATTGATTTCTTTCAGTTCATATCAGACAACTATGTTAGTATGGAATATTCAAACTGAGATCGGGGGTGACATTAGATAAAGAACATTAACACATGCATTACAAAAAAATTGGATCAAATATTCGCCATACAGTTAAACAGATCATGCCTCTCTAACTAAACAACACACATCTCGGAACTCGTTCCGCATTCTTGAGCTCAACTTAACCATGCTCAAATATATTGCTCAACGGATAAACAACCAACAAAACAATAAAGGATGATCAACGAATACAAACTGATTTCCTACTCAATACCACTGACACCGCCATGGAATTTTCTATCGCATGACTTAAGGAGTTTTCTGGTCTTCATTTGCGATGCCTCCTGACTCAGCTCACACGTAAATTCCAAATTCTCCTTATTGATGTACAATTTTCCTGAATATGACAACTTTGTCAAAGGTACCCGATTCATTTCGCTTCCACGTTCGTAAAACGAATGGAATACCACTAAAAATTCGAAGTTGAGCAAAGCACATTTCCTGGCTCTACTAACACCAAAACGCCAAAAAAAAACTGTTTTTTTTTGTTGTTTTTTTTCAGATCATAGGTAATATCTACCTGATTTTTTGACATTTTCCTAAATGACTTATCTCATTTTTCCAGGTTGGCAGCAATCATGCAGACACACTTTAAATACATACTTCCATTCGACATGAAAAGTAAAATAAAGGAATAGAAGAAAAAAAAAAACACATGCGTATCTTAAGGCATTAACAACACTCGAACTTTGGTAACTTTGACGATGACTATGGTGCGCTCACAAACATTTGAGGTCTTTCATATTTTAGCTACTTTTTTTAAAAAACCAACAGCCCTTTTAAAAAAAATTAACACACAAAAGATATGAGTAAAAACAAACTGGCAGTTTCTAACCCACAATGCGTTATTTCAACTCGATTAACAATGTTCTGCTTGTTTATGCGCAGCATTACGGTTTGCATTCTTTTCCATATTTCCTTGATTCCCCCCCCTCCTTTTCTAAAATAGAAATTTTCTAGGATAAAAACTTTTTTTCAGCCACAAGATTTTGCGGACACCTTGATGTCCAGGTATTTCCGAGTCGCGGGATTACTTCCCTCTGATGAATCCACGATAAAACAACGCAAGGTTCAACAACAGAATGCTAGCTGAGTAAAATACACTGAACAACACGAAGTCGAGAAAGGCAATCATCGTTATATAACACTTACCAAAACAGGCAAAATTAGTTGAGAAACCACATGCAAAAATACATTCGCAACAAACAGACCGAAATAGATCGTCCGTTCAGAATAATAAATCATGGGCTATCAAAGTACATTACAACTCAAAAACTTGGAAAATCGAAAACAAACATGTCCAAAGTACATCAGGCAAAGCCAAGATCAACTACAAAATTAGAGGGGCTACACGGACAGCAAAATCACAGCATGCATGTATAAGATCAAAAATACAAGTCAGGTTAATTCAGGAGAGCCAACAAAGAAAAAAGGAACTACCGTATTTTGCCGTGTATAAGCCGCACTTTTTTTACCTACCCCTTCAAAAACCGGGTACGGCTTGTACACGGAGGCGTTTTTTACACGCGTCCTATGGGACTAGGTTCAAACCTAGCCCTTGGAAAACCTGGGTGCGGCTTATACACGGACGAATACGGTAACACCGCGACTTTGATAAGGACCTTTGGTCATTCTAGTCCATTTTTAGGCCAAATTTAAACTGGCGTGTAAAGAGAGCAGGCAGATTATGGCAAAAAGTTTCTGAATTTGAAAAGTAACGTCAAGAGCAAAAGTCCACGAACCCGTTGAATGGATTAACCCACAACAGCCCAAAGTATTTGGAGTGAAATTTAGCTGAAGCGAAATTGGAAGGTCTTTTTCTGTTAAAATACGAAATTATAAGCTTCGAAAAATGCCTAAATTATCACATTTCAGGCATCCAGAGGGGTGATACTTCCCATTAAAATACGAGATTTTAGGCTTCGAAAAATGCCTAAATTATTGCATTTCAGGTTTTCAGAGGGGTGATATTTTTTTTTTTTTGACAATACTGAACTGATAAGATCCTCTACAATTCATTTTTTCGTTTCCGAACGCCATCGATGGGCGGTGGTGGGTTAATACATTAAGAGATCGGTGACTTTTGTGTGGGACGTCAAACAACCTCTGGGAGGCAATGCCGTGACGGTTTTTTACAGAGATACACATAAGAAAAAAAATCTTCTCTGGATCTGGTAGAGAATCCTGAAGCTGAACACTGAAGAAAAGTTTCTTACCTGGATCGTTTGCTTGCGCTGTGAATATCGTGGGCTATAGACGGCACAGGAGCCTTGGTAAAGGTGGTGGTAGTTCCGTTACTACTACTAATGTAGTGGGTCGCTTCAGTAGAGGAAGGCTGTGAGATAGCGCTGTGCGACGTCGCCGACGTGACAGCAGGCCCGCTACAAATCTGCCCTTGGGTTGAGGGTAACGATACAGCTGCCGTTAGTGGCACGGATACCACTATGCTGTTAGCGGACGATGTAACCGAAGGGCTACTTTGAATAGCGGGCGCAGAGTTTCCCTATAACATTCCAAACAAATCAACTTCAAGTCAAAAGAAAAATGCCGTTGGCTGAATACTAGATACATAGAAAGATTATCACTTGGGCGGCAGGAAATCGGAATCAAAGGGATTGGGTTAAATTTTTGTCTGAGAACTTCTATATATGAGAGCTCACTGAATCTTTACAATAATACAATAGGCAAAACGGCCTTAACCAAAGAAAAAACTAAATAACTCAAAATGATATTTGAACCATAAAATAAAAATAAAAAACGCCAAATCACGCCTTTGGTTGTTTTGAAGAAAGAAAGCAACCTTTTTTGAAAAATAAAACAAGGTGTACCTGGCTCACATTTGGAGCAGATAAAAAACCAAGAAAATTGTTCAGAATGGGAGAAAACAATAACGGATGCACCTATCATGGATCACAAGTATAGAAAAATACCGATGATTGACAATGACCCTGTTACAACCCCATACAGGCCAAGACGAAATGAGATACCGAAATACCAGTACGTCTTGAATACGAGCCGCTCATACAGATCTTGATTAGCGAATGATGACAATGAAACATGCTTTATTTTATGTTATTTTTATTTGTATATATTTATGTCCCTTGCAATTAACTGTATTAATGGGCTTCCTCGAGGACGAAAATAAGCAATTTTTTTTTCTAAAAGAGGACGCCTTTTTTTTAATACTGCTGAAAGATTTGAATGGATTTTTACTACGTTAGTCAAAAATTAGTTCTTGAACGTATCAATTAAATCATTCTGATAAACATTTTAAAGCTTATGATCTCAGTTGTCGTAAGTATTATTCTCAGGCACCGCTTCGATTAGAAATTCAATCGATACCACAAAAAGCTGACTAGACACTTTTAATAAAAAGAAAATTATGATGGCATTACATCTAATTTACTCGCGAGCCTTCATGGATTATCATGTCCCATTTCCTCTCAAAAAGAAATAGAAGTTCCCTGCACATGACGTGTACGCCTCACTCGTAACTCGACGAGCCCTACTTAGTTAGGAAAGCTATACTCAGATGATCACATATGAAACAAGCAAAATGGACACAACATTCCTAAGGTGGGAAGATAAGTTCTCAATCCGTAATCGCATCGACCGCGCTGGCTGCAAGCTTCACACGATTCAAGAAAACAAGAATGAATCAACACAATTATTTTACAAACTAAGATATCAGGCGAAGGCAAATCTTAAGTGATAAGTGATGTCTTAAAAGTCTACAGCAAGAGGAAAAAAAGCGATACAACCAGATGACATGCAAAAGTGGAAACATAGGATGCTGGCTCGTCTACAATGGCGGCATTCTCAAGCTACAAAGTTCGGAGAACGACTATAGGAGAAAAAAATACTGAAAAGTGAGGCAAGAAAATAGCTTTGTGTGAACATCATGACAGGTGCATCAGCATGAAACCTTGGCATTTGTTGGAGGGTGCATTTTTCGGGACGGGAGTTTCAACACTGTAAATTTCAAAGATGGAATTTTCTACCTCTTAGGTTTATTTTTGTTCATTTTTCGTTACAGAGTGACGGTATGGGACGTAGGTTAAGAATCCATGTGACTTGAGCTTCACTCCGCGGTCACCAAGCCTGAAGCCGCTTAGGTCACGGCATTAACTGCCATAGACAGCGGCATCAGGCTTGGCGAACGCGAGGTGGAACCTAGATTAAGGTAGGTTAAGTACCTTGTGTCGAACTCCGCTGTTGCTCCGCTAAAGTTTAGGGACAAAATGTGGGACACAAGAGGGGGAATATTCCATTTTTCAAGTATACAGTGCACACTTCCATGCAGAGTGGTCATTAGTTGGCAGGTGGTGTTTTACTGGAATGAAACACAACGCCAGTGTGAAACACCTTTGCAGCATTATTTCAGCTTCGACGAGGCGTATGTCACTACGATAGCTCGTTGGTGCCCCGCCCTCGGCTCAGTGGAGTCTTTTAGAGAGCCTCGTAGGTAGTGAGTCGACAACCTCTGACATCACAGTCCCTGATTGGCTGCGGCAATACAACCCGTATGGGGCTAAGCCAATCAGACGGCCCGCTTATGGGCTGCTATTGCCGCAGCCAATTACAGGCGACCTGTGACGTCAGAGGTTGTCGACTCTCTATCTTCCAGGCTCTCTACGGCTCAGTCAGAGGTTGGGCCCCGTTTCGGCAGCAAACTCACGACTTTTACAACACTGGCGTTACGATCAAATCCGACTTGACCGCTTGACCCACGGATTACGTCTGTAAAGCACTGCCACTGCGAGCTACGACCAGCTTGCATGAGGCTTCCTTGGGTGGGACACAGGAGTAAAATTGGCTAGGATCAGTTTTCCAATACTCGGTAATCACAAGATAAACTTGCTGAAAACCTGCCTATAAAAAAAATGATCACAAGTCACGCCTTCTGTTGGGAACACAGCATAATTTAGAAACTTAGGAACTCTGTCCCATGGAAACCCCTTTTAATTATCAGTGCATATTCTGCAGGCTGACTATTTAATATGGGACATATTCTTGAGTAGAAATATGGGTACTTATTGTAAAAAAAAAAAAAAACTCAAGAAATACCACATTTCATAACATCCACCATTTCTGATCATCGTTCTCCACCGTTTAACACATATACAAACAACACAAACGTGCTACGAAGGACACTGAAAAACGACAAAAAAGAATAAAAATGAGATTGTTTAAGCAATACAGCTATAAGAATAGAAATTCCAATTAAAAGATGAGATATTTAAGAAATAAATAATAACATTACTTGAAACGGCATTTCGAATAGATCAATTTGTGTTGATGTAGACGTCATGCAGAAATGATAAGGATTTCAAAATGTGGTAAGACTTGTCATTTATAGTCTCCTTGGAAAGATTCTTCAATGTACTAAAGATAGCATACCAATTCCATCATAATGTTGGCATAAAACTGCTCCAATAGTTTCGGTAAGCAAACACCATCCACCCCACAATATGGAAACGAAAACAAAAGAAAAAAATATCGAGATTAGTACAGTGTTTCAAATTAAAAAGGACTCAGCACGGTTTCATACACTAACAAAACGTTGGCAAAAATCGAAAATCCAGGCTTTTGACAAAAGAGAAGAAATCGCACACCAGAGAGGGTAGCATGTGTCATGCGGAACACGACCAGGAAAGCCTTCTGCTCTGCTTGAGACACATCGCAAAGCACATTTTCGAGTAAAAACAATAGTAGTATTTTAGCATGTTATACGAAGTTTCTATCAATAGCCTACCCGACCACGGCACTTTGAGCATGAAAAGATGCGACTGAAATTCCGAATTACAACGAGAATTGGGCGAGATCGTAAGAGTAAGATTGGCGATCATCGAAAGAACTAAAATTTCAGTGTTGACACATTTTGCGACTCTGTCGAATTCAATAGCGATCTGCGTTCAGCCCGGTACAAGTAAGCACGTAAAAACACGTTCCACATCTCGAGCGCTATTCAAAACATATCATAAATGTTAAGGTTCTCCGGTTAGCCGCTGTTGAATTCGACAAAATCGCGAAATATGGCGACGTACAAAGTAACCGTAGTAGAGAGAATGCTCGAAAACGAAATTTACTGTTGGGCACTCTTGCTTGAACGGCTAACAGCAAAGGGGACCTTTTCTAAGGATATTAAAGATAACGTAGGATCTTGGAATTATTACAACTTTTGTCATTTTGGCTAGCATTCAGGCGCTGAAAGTAAGCACACGGTAAGTTTTAGGTATTGAATTATCTACCTCCAGTGTTTCACCCTAGTTCAACCTTCCATGACAAATGAGTTCGGCTATTGACTTTGATATCTTGTGCCTCGCCTCGCTACAGCTCCGCTCGGCTGCCGCCGAGCATGAGGCTGCTTTCTTCTCGGTGATGCCGCCGAGAAGCGGCATCAGGCTTGGCGACCGATAGGTAAGCCTAACCCAGATTCGGTTCCTTAAGACTCGCTCCGCTTGGCGAGGAAAAGCCAAACACAAGAGAAGGAAAATATAACCTCCCAGAGAATACATGACCTCTAAAGGTAAGAAAGATGCTCTCCTCCAAATTTCAGAGGTTCTTGATTGAACAGAGAGTAGCTTGGTCGGGTTGGCTGACGTGGAAGTTGAAATATTGTCAGGCATCTTCCATGCCGCAAAACTTTCTGCAGGTCCTTCTAACCGTCAGATAAAAATAAAACCTCTTTCCAGTTCACAAAATCGAACTTTTAGCTACTACTGCCCGGCGGTACCACTAAGAATCTACCAGAAGTAATTCGGGATTTTTTTATAGGACATAATCCTCTCGAACCCTTCAATTTCGAATTAGTCGTTTTTACAAGCCAACTTCTCACATTAAATGTAAAAATACTAAAAATGCTCGATCATTAATATCGGGCTGTAAATGGTAAAGTGAGTACATGAAAAGTTGTGAAACAATAAAGGAGAGAGTGCAGAAGGTTCTGTCTTGGCTCTAGGTGAAAGGGGCACTTGGCGGATGTGCCTGGCGGGTCGCAGAGGGGGCTAAAAATGTCCCTTGGCCTGCTTCTTCGACTTTACCTGTCAAAAGCAATCATTAGAGCATTCATGCGAAAGGATTTCAAGTTTACTTCCTTCTAGGATACATTCAACACAAGGATGGAAAAAGGTAAAAAAATTACGCCTCAAACCACTGCAAAGAACGACTCAAAAGCCAAAAGCTCACAACCGTTAGTGTTGTTTATTTCTGAGTGCAGGTTAGAGTAAAAGAAAACCTAGATTTCACTGCATGCATGTTAGTTTCTCGGTTAAAATATTGAAACTTTTTTTTTTTTCGTCAGGATTGGAATTTCAAAGTACAGCTACACACGAACCAGATGTAGGGACCAAGGATCTTTTGTAACACGATGAATTTCGTACATGAGTACGGACTTTTGCTACAGTGGTTGGCCGCAAGAGTAATCCCTAAAACACTGATAGGCTCAACTTACTGCCATCGGTTCATAGTGTTCTAAGCATGGAGCTATTTCATAAAGCCTTAGATGAAAGTTGTACAAGTATAAAAAGTCGAAAAAATAACCAAGACCACAGCAAAGAAAATAAAACTGTTCCATGAAGTCTACTCTGCACGATGTCAAAGATTGAGAATAAAATCTAAAACTGTAACAATATCGAACAATAATATAGTCAGCATAGCAGGATAATTTGTTCACAATTAGCCACAGTGCCCCTTTAGCTTATGCGCTGGGGTCATCAAAAAGCTTTAATAAATAAATTAAAAGCTGCAGACTCTGAGATTTGTAAATATCCATTCCGTTTGTGACTCAAATTCCTTCTTCCCTTCCTTTTTTGAAATGAAGGTTGTCACAAGAAACTTTCGAAATTCCTGACTTCCCTGACTTTTCCTGACCAAATGCGAACATTTTTTCTGCAGTGCGCCCGTCGAGCTCCGAAAAAAGTTTGAGAATACCAGTGTCTCTGTTTATCGACGCGGCGCCACGATCACAAGGGACAGTTTTTATACATTTAAGTCAAAATATAAAAAATTACTGACTTTGCAGGCGTTTTCTCTGAATTTTCCTGACAGACTATTTTTTTCCTGACTTTCCTGACCAGTGACATCCCTGTTAATGTATGCATATATTATGTACAGTGCCTCCCGTCATGGAGCTATTGCTCCCAGGGTGGTCCTTGAAATAAATTTTAAATAAATGCGAAAGATGTTACTAAACGCTGAGTTAAAAGACGACAGAAGAGAAAATACTCAAAACAGCATGCATGACAGAAGTGATCCGGGTGTGGAAGCGACAAGCGCCTACCTTCGTTACCGGGTCCACCGAGGCCAGGGCCAGGGACGGCGACGAGGTCGCACCCGAGCTCCCCAGCGCACTCAAGTTCGGTTCAGACACTACTTTCAGTTTCTTGACCCCTTTCTCGACGGAGGTCATGTCGGCCGACGGGAACGTCGGGGAGTCTACGTCCATCTTGACGACGGACGAGCCCGGGTTGGCCGACGCGGCCCCGGAGGCCGGGCCGCTGGCGCCCGCGTCCATGAGCTCCTGCGTCGCGGCGGCGGTGCCCGGCGGCGTGCGGATACCGCCCGCGCTGCGCCGCTTCTTGCCCGTGCTGCTGGAGTTGGAGCTCAGGTTATTGCTGGCTTTGGGGGCCGCGGCTTGATCCGCACCGAACACGCTTTCGCTTGGGGTCACCACCTGCAAAATTTAGTCAATCAACGGACCCAGCACAATATTTCCTCTTCAAAAATGTTCTCAGATAGGCATACGAATCGTGTTGCCGCAACGGCAGTACAGCCAACAACATAGACGCTAAAACACCTCTTACTGCGATCGCTTTAGAAAGAGCTACTCGATAGCACTCCAGCCAATTTCCGTGTCCAGCTGGGTTTAAGCGGGGGGCATTCGATAGCGGCAAAAACCATAAGCGCCAACGCCGCAAGCGCCAGTCCGTAACCGCCAAACCAGAAAAGTCGCAAACGCCATAGTTCGTATAGGTTAGGTCAAGTTAGGTTAAGTTAGGTTAGGTTAAGTTAGGTTAGGCTAAGTTAGGTTAGGTTAAGTTAGGTTAGGTAAGGTTAGTGTTGCGGTTAAGAACTTTGGCGTTTGCGACTTTTCTCATTTGGCGGTTACGGATTAGCGCTTGTGGTTTTTGGCGCTTATGACAGCTACCCGGTTTAAGCCAATTATTTCTATTGGGAAATGCAAGGGAGTCGGAGAAGGAGCAGTTTTAAAGGAGACGCAAACGCTCTCCCAGGACAAAAAATACGGCTAACAAGAAAGGCAAAGCCCTGCGAATGAGGCAAAATTCTTAACATATATGGCATTAATAATGTTCGTGCATGTAGCACAATTCAACAAAACTGAGGTACAACCTATAAAAACTTGACAAAAACCTCTATTAACGAACAACTAGCACCTTGGAGTAGACAACCCGCTCAACACCGTCCCCTATTACATCACTTCAAAACTGCCCTCCGTTCAGACAGCGAAAGGTTCTGTTAACTAATCTCTATTCTGGGATAATGATTTGGCGAATTCTCCCACTAGTTACGGGGAGAAAAACAAGAACAAATTTTGTAGTTAGCCAGGAGGTGAATTCCACGACCTGTATGAACACAGGGTTGTCAGAAGATCTTACTTTCGAAATTTCCTGACTTTTCCTGACCAAATGCGATCATTTTTTCTGCGGTTCGCCCGTCGAGCTCCGAAAAAAAGTTCGAGAATACCAGTGTCTCTGTTTATCGACGCGGCGTCTCGATCACAACCAAAGGACAGTTTTTAATGTATTTAGGTCAAAATAGAAACTTTTACTGACTTTGCAGGCATTTTCCCTGACTTTTCTGAACGACTATCTTTCTTCCTGACTTTCCTGATTTGTGACATCCCTGGAACAATTTGGGAAATTTTTGGCGCTGAAAACCAAGGCATGTAATGATTTAACCCAGGGGTGTCCAAACGTCTGATTTTGCACGCGTGCAAAGCGGCGTACAACGGTGCTATGCACGGGTGCAAAACGGAGTCGGCTCGACTCGGATTGTCTCGGCTCGGCTGTCTTCGTGCGAGCGGGTTACTATCGCTGTGGTAGCAGAGGCGGTTGCGCGGAGCCCAATTGAATGGGTCACATTGAATTGACAGAATCCGTGCGAGTTTTTTTTTTTCTTTTTTTTTTTATCAAGCCCCTAATTTGTGTGCTTTTTACAAATCGTTTCCGAAAACTGATTTTCCAAAACTGTATCAGAATGCGTGCAATATAGTCAGTATGTTCGGGTCGACGGTAATTTGTGAGCGCTTCTTCTCTATGATGAACATCATCAAAACTAAACAGCGAGCAAATATTACTGACACCAATTTAAAAAAATGCGATTCGGCTTGCCGTCTGTGGGACAATCAGTCCAAACATCTCAAGCATCATTTGCAAAAAAAAAAGGCTAAATAAAAGTCGATGAGAAAATCTCGGTCGATGTGTATTTATTTTACAAGCGAGATTTCTTCTCAGTAATCTGTTCGAACGTCTACAGTCCCTTGTAAAGAAAATGGGGCTAAACATCCACGCAACGCCGCGCCGCAACGCCGCGCCGCACCGCCGACATCCGCGCGCCATACCAACTTTGTTTGACTCGGGCCAGCTCACAGTCAGCGCGCGGTGCAGGCGCGGTGGGGCGTGGGAGTAGAGTGGAGAGGAAGAGAATCAGTGACTAGGAGTGGGGGGTGCAGGCTCTCGCAACAAGTTTTGCACCGTGCAGTGTGCATTGCACGGCGCAATGCACGCTGGACGCCCCTGATTTAACCCATCCCCTATTTTTATCTAGGTCTACAAGCGTTTGGTCAAATTTCAGGAATTAATGATTAAGATAATTCGGTTTAGGAGTAAAAATATGTACAGTCGGGGCAATTATTATTTTTTTCGAAAGAGAACGGTTTCGATTTCTAGTTTGTGGAGAGAAAACGCCTGATATGCTTACGGTTTCCACGAAATTGGAGGTAGTGAATTTGGTGCCGTGATTCTGCGGTGCAGCCGAGTTCTGGTTGCCTCCGAGAACCGGGTCCTTGATAACCGACGCCGCCGACACCGCAGACGTCGGAGTGGGTGGAGGTAGGAGGTCCTTGTTGGCCACGGTGCCATTCGGTCCAGCGGTCCCTGAACAGAGGTAGTCATTGAGAACAAAGATCAGCTGATTCTGTCGACGAACAGCGCCGGAAGTCGCCTTACCAGCTGGGGCGGCCACGTGCGCTCCCTCGCCGCTCTCACTGGCCGTGCTCGGGCTCACCCCGCCCGCTTTGCTGAGATTCGGACTTGGAGTCGTGTTCCCCCTGCCCCCCCTCCCTCCCGCCTTGCCGCTCGACCCCCCTGATCCACCCTTCCGTTTCCGGCCGCTCTCTTCTTTGTCCTCTCCAGTCATCTCATTCGCAACTGGTTTGTACGGAGGTACTTGTTTCACATTACCTCCCTTCTTCTGTAAAAATAAACAGTCGGCATTAACTACAGCTCGTCAAACCATTTCCACGAACTGGTGATACTTCGAAGTAGTTTAAATGACACTTGTAATAAACACTTACTAGTTTGGAGTAATGGTGTTGGCAATAACCACAGTATTTCACATTATCCATATAATTGCCTGCTTCTTCGCATAGCAAACCAAGGCCTTGTGCACATGTGACATGGAACTGCGCCTTACATCCTGCCTTGTTGCACTGCATGCAAGCTCCCACAGTTGCCCTGGAACCTTTTCCCTGCTCTTCACATATGTAACATGACTGAAAATTACAAAAGAAAGTGTTAAAAACAAATAATGAAAATAATAAAAATTTGAACTTATATCTGAAGTAATTCAAAATCAGCAAACCTCCATATGTTAAAAAATGTTTAGACTATCAGTGGGGTGGCTAGCAAATGTTCTTCAAATCAAGATGTTTACAGAGGACTTCTCTCCCTCAGGAGCTTTCCCTATGACTTATTAATCAGCAAAACTTGGAGTGAAATTTAGCTTAAGAGAAATTTGAAGGACTTTGCCGATTAAATTACGCAATTTTAAGCTTTGGAAAATGCCCAAATTATTAAATTTCAGGTTTCAGGAGGGGTGATAATTTTTTTAATTGTGACAAAATTGAACTGAAAAGATCCTCTAAAATAAATTTTTCTGTTTACGAACGGCATCGCTAGGCGGTGGTGGGTTAAATTAAGAAAGAAAAAAACAATGCTCTCTTGTAAGATTGAAACTCCCTAGAAAGAACAATTGGTGTACAGAAAATATGAGATTTATTTAAACTGTCAAAGAATTAATAAAGTCTTTTTTTCAATTCATAAATAACAGAAACCCTGTCCCTATACTTAGAGTGTACACTCCAATTAACTTAGATTACCATAGCCACTTCTTAACATGAGATGTGAACAAACTTGTTTGATGATGTGGGAAAATTCAAGTTTTTTCCCCAGGTTCTGCTAATTGCTGGTTCACTTGTAACCCTGCACTGTAAATGGAACTCTTGATAACTCACCTTGTTGTAGCGTTCTGGAGGTATAAGTTGTAATATGATTGGCTCCATAGTAGTAACATTCCCAAAACGAACTTCAGGAATGTAGAGAGCACATACAACATGTGCCCATGCTTGGTTATCCGTGCGTTTAAGGGCTCCATCCCTTATAGGACAAAGTTCACACCTCTGTAGGACAAAAGATGACAAATTAGATAAATATAAGCAAAGACAGGCAACCACAAAGGAAGTCACCAATCACCAATTCAAAACCACTCACAGAAAACACAAAAGAACCAATAACCCTCAAAACCAGTCAATCATGCAAAAAAATAAAATAACGAAAAAACTGAGATCTACTACTTTGGTAGAACTCACCACCCGTACCGCTCTCTCCTGTGACTCACACTTCCGGCAAAACCATGGACCAGTTGGCACAGTGACAATCCCATAACACGCTGTTGGCAAAATTTAAGTGTTAGTATCAAGTTTTAAGGGGAGGGGGAAGGTTCTTAAAGTCATGTGAATTGAATAACTGACTAAATAGGATTGCCTGATTTGCCGTGACTGCAAAAATGTCGACGTGAAAAACCAAGAGAGCTCCGAAACTCAAAACCGTTACATGGATCACTTAAACGGTTTTTATTGATTGAGGGAGAAACCAGTGATAAACATATCGCAGTCACAAAGACCTCTAATGGCCACGAAAAAACGGTTTCAGTGCTCCAATAATGATCATTATCAGCGGAAAAGGCAGACATCTTAAGAAAAAAATGATCAAAGACGCAGTATTAACTAATAAAGAGGACATTCCAGCGGTTAATCGATCGTCTTGTGACGAAAATACACTTTAGGCTTAGATTGTTTGTAAACATTGGCATACCCGCGCCTAACCTAGGCGGTAAACCCACACCGACAAATTGACCAACTACACGTGACTTCGGGGCAAAATTGCCCTGTTATCAGTTATTGACACCAGTATAGATTCCTCGGTATTCAATTCGCATCTATAGGTGATGGGAGAGCCCATTTAAAGCCCGAAATATTCAATTTAAATGCTGTCTAACTTACCCTGATGGACTGCTACGGTGCAGCCCTGTCCGTCGCAATAAACGAGGGGATTCTCAGTCCAGCCTCGTTCGTCCGAACACACACAGCATCCGCCTACCATTTCCTTCATATCCTTACTAAATAAAGGGGTCAACGCCAAGTTGGAAAACCAGGCTTTTAAGGAGTTTTCGCACTTAATAAGCCGTTAAAAGTTTCATCATAGTGAGCGCGGACGCTTTCACACTCGTCGGCGGAGAACTGCGGGAGCGAAGAAGTTCTTGAAATTTTACCACAACAATCAAAAGCGCACTATGCACGATTAAAAGTCCACAGCATCGCGCTGGAAAGAATGAAATTATCACCAAGACGAAGATTTCCCCTCATCCCTCGAGGACGGGGCCTTCATCCACCATTTTCTTTGATTACAACCAACAAAAATCAAGCCACGCGCATGCGTTTGTTTTCCAAGATGGCGGCTGTTGCCATCTTCAATATGATAAAAAGACTACAATCTTTCAGAAATTTTACTACTCGCTTTCCAAAGTCATCAGAGTAATATTTTTTTTACCATAAAAACAATGAGAAAGTTTTACTGAAACCATTCTCAGGCTTTAAATTAAAATTTAGTGCTTCGAGAGGAAGACTTATATTGGTAGCACGGTATAAAAAAAGCAATAACAAAAGAAGGCTGCCGTACCGTGACGTGACGAACGCATAAAGACAACTTTGCCGGCGTCAGCCATTTCGATCATTCACGGGATTTTGTTTTTATCAGGTTTCTATTGTGAAGAAAAGTGGATCTGCCTGACACTTAATCGTATTTATTATGGCGGCAGCAAATGAGGTTGTGGACGAAGATGCCGCGGATTTGCAATTTCCCAAAGGTAAACATCGGCGTCAGGTTTTCTCTTAGGCCTCCTAACCTACACTTTTCTTTGTTATCTCATCACATTTCTTGTGTGATGTTCCTTTTTGTGATGCATGTAAATTTTTTATGCGCTTTTAAAGCCGTGTATTTTCTCAAGTTGTCAATGTCAGTGAAAGGTTGTCATTAATGTACCTTTTAATAGTTCCAAGAGAGTTTGTTCTTTGTGCATTTCTGTGTCAGTTGTCTACATCTGTAAATTATTTGAGGTAATACATGTTTATTTCAGATGTTACATCTGACACTTGTCACACTTGTGGAGCTTGGCTTCGTGAGCCCTACATTAACTGCGCTGAGTGCACAGGCATTTCATTGTGCAGCAAATGTTTTTCAAATGGAGCCGAGCATCCTCCTCATCTCAACTTCCATTCCTATTCAGTTGTACGTAATGAATTCCCTCTGTGGGGTGGTTGGCCAGCAAAAGATGAAATCCTTCTTCTGGAATCAATGGCTGTATGTGGACCAGCCAACTGGGCAGGTGTAGCCAAATGTCTGAAAACACGCTCAGAAGAAGACTGCAAGAAACATTATTCTACATTTTACATAGAAAACCCATTTTTTCATTCAAAGCTGCCACCTTCAACATTAGTCCAAAGGATTGTTGATTCTACTTGCCCCAGATTTCAACCAGCTCAAGTTAAAACTGTGGACTTGGAATTCTTGGAAAACCCACATGTGCCTAGTCAAAGAACTCAAAGTGGTGGACAACAGCGACTTGATTTATCAAGACCTGTTTTTGAGTGCAGAGCCACGCAGTTCATAGCAGGTTACAATGCTGCAAGAGGAGAATTCACGGTAGAGTTTGATGACAATGCTGAAGCCAATACAGCCAAATTAGAAGACATCGTCCAAGATTCTAATGAAGAGGATCCTGATCATGAACTTTTAGTAGAGCTTCAGACTGCTATAGTCCAAGGCTTAAATCTGAGACTGAAGGAGAGACAAAGGAGGAAGAAGATCATAAAGCAGCATGGCCTGTTACTTCTCCAAAAGACAATTGCATGGCTTCAAAGGTTTGAGGTGAGAACGTCATGCTATTTCTGTTTTCAGAGGATTCAAGTCGTTATGTTTTCCTTCTTTCATATTTATCTTCTTTTTTTTCTTCTTCTAAATGTAGAACACCATTGGAAGAGAGATTGCGGAAAAGATGGTTTGTCTGATGAGGGTGACCAATGGCAAGCAGTTTGATTACATTATGGAGAGTCTTCACGCTGCGGGGGAACTGCGAACCAAGATCCTTCACTTGAAAGAACTGCGTTCGAAAGGAATCACGAACTTCCGCAGTTACCGATTGTATAAAAAACTTCAGGATCTGCGGACGCGGGAACGAAAGGATTGGCAGGCGTATGACGTCGGCTCTATAGACATCATCCCACGGGCAGTGCAGGCCGCAGCTCCTCGGAAACAGCCGCCTCCTCTGGATGTCATGGCATTACCTGGATATGAAAAACTTACTCCAGCCGAGAGTGAACTCTGCTCTACCCTGAGATTAGCTCCGCTTCAATTTCTCGAGTTTAGAGATATATTGGTGACAGAAAGTCGCCGCAATAGTTCTTTGAAACTTGCCCAAGCAAGAACGCTAATTAAGATAGATGTCAATAAGACTAGGAAACTATATGATTTTCTGTTAAATGAAGGCTACTTTACTCAAGGAAATTAATGTTACCCAAACTTGTATTCAAATCTGCTATCATGTTATTTGAAAATTGTTTATTTAGTTTGTAAAAGAATACCTATTTCCTCTGCTCTGTGTTTTTTGTTTGTTTTTTATAGTTATTTTTGCTCCAATGGTTTATTTTGAAAATGCTCATTGTTTATTTGAGCAACATTATGTGGTAGTCTGAAATGATCAACAGACTCACTGACATTGACTGCTTGGTTTCATAGTTTGAGGCTTCAACATTGATCCTCTTATTTTCCTGAAACAGAGTTTGAAAATGCTGAAACCCTGCTAATATCGGAAGTGCACATGCTTCTGGAACACAGGAAGGACCAGAATGAATGTGCTGAGGAGGAGCAAGAACTGTCGGAAGTATTCAGTAAAACACTCCATTACACCGGACATTTCCGGAAACTCAAAAATAAGGAGACAATATCATCTGTCAGAAGGTGATAAAATACCCTCTCATGTGCTCTTAGTTCAACCATTTATACAACTGTCAAAGGACCGTACATAATCTTACCTTTTCGTTTTTGTATTTATTGCAGCCTCTTGAGTCAAAAGAAGCTCCATAAATTCGAATTAGCATCATTAGCTAATCTTTGTCCCGAAACCCCGGAGGAAGCAAAATCACTCATTCCCAGGTATTTTTAAAAAAAATATTTGGCATTATTGTTTTTTTTTTCAATGTTTTTAAGAACTTCGCCCTTTATTACAGCCTTGAGGGCCGGTTCGAAGACGACGAACTACAACAAATCCTGGAAGATATCCACACCAAGCGCAGTCTCCAGTATTGAATCATTTATCCGATTACATTTCCAGTTAATCCATCGTTTTGTTTTTTTGTTTTTTTTCAAGTAATTAAGTTAAAATACAAAAATCATTTCTTTTCCATTTGATGCGTTTTATTTTTCAGTTTTAGTCATCCCTCGCGATTTATTGCGGGAAACGTAAGATGAAAAACATTTTTTTGGAGGAAAATATTAATTACATGAATTACTTTGGATTATGCGCAAAATCCTCGAGGCGAAGACAAGTTAGACTTAATCGTCAAAACTGTTGAGCGCTGGCTCAGTCGACATCACTTTCATCGTAACCAGTCTTTTTCCACATTTGATTTTCAGCCTCATAAGTTAACATAGTCGTTTTCTGAGATGATCCTTAATGTTGGCGTAACAGAGTTAATGCTGAAATAGGAGTCGCATACGTAATGACCTCCCCGTTCCTTTCAAGAAGGAAGAACATATTCTTGGTATACTCCTCTACGATTCCATCAACTTCGGAAGAAATAATTTGTTAACCTAGTTTGGCATTGAAAACTGAAATGCGCGTCATGTATATACAAGTGGTACACAGTTTTCGGAAATTTTCTACAGGAATCACATGAAAAATAAACTAAAGAAAAAAAAGGACTTATCAAAATTAAGTTTTGCAGTATTTTGTAAACATTTTTACGAGGTGTACATTTGGTATGCCTCGAGTGAGGTTTTGAAGATTTTAAACGCAAGGGGACAGGTAAAGAAAAAATCTGTCCTGTTTATCTTTTTTAAGGGGGGAGGGTAAGGACAAAAATCACAAACAATTGCCCAAAATGGAGGGAAGATTGGAGGTAAAAATAGAAAGAAGAAAGATCCTGCATCACCTTATGGCTATTTTGACGCAACTGCTAAACGCAAAAATTAAAAAGATCTCTCAGTCTGAGGTATTTTTTGGCACTTTCTCATGAAACCTATTATTGTTACTCAAGTAAAGAAAATAAGCATTTCGATTGTGAGCCGGAAATGATTCCCAGCATTTCCTAAAGCTTTAAGTATTACAACATTAGTGTTTACTAAAAAGCGTAGGGTTTCAATTAAAAGAAATTGAAAGGATTTCTGCTTGTGGCTTGGTTAAATTGGAACCCTCCATGGGGCTGACTCGGGGCTGCGCCTTCAGCGTTACTTGAGCCGGCAGAGCGACCGAATGGATTAAAGGCTGGAACCGCGAAGCCTGAACCTCCAAATCCTGGTTAGAAAAAGTAATTTAGCTCTAACAGATGTTCTAAAAATTCAAAGCTCCCGTCGTGATCCATTTCAGCATACACGAGGCGTTTTATATTTCCGTATACCTTGAGAACGCTCTAATGAGAATTTGACGACCTTCAGCCTTATCTAGAGGAAGTGTCGAACTGGGAGGAAGTAATACTTATTTCTGTAGTGATTAGAAGTACTGACCCCGCAAAAATGAGTATGAGATATGAACAGATGTAGCGTCCCAAACACGTAGCGTCAAGTAATTTGAGCGGAACATCCTTTTCTTTGCCCTTCCTAGGATTGAAGATCTTATTCGTAAAATTTATCTGGTGGCTATGCAATTTTCAGGCCATCACCTTTTTTTATCAGAACCTCAATGGCGATCAGGGAAAATCCGCGGGGATTCGCCTAATTCCTAGATGAAGTTGGTCTTACTTCAAGATAACCGTTATTAAATAGGAATTTACTATGACAGGAATCCGCTCTGGGCTTGGATAACAACAGATATTTTTCGAAAATATGCCGGCTATCTTCTCTAAATTTATTCTTGGACAAAAACGGTTTTCCTCAAAGATTTAGTAAAGACTAGGCAGCCTTCTTGGCGCCCATGTCATTCGGGTTGCCTACCCAGCAGTTCTGACAGCCACTCGCGGATCAAGGTAGCTCCAGCGCCGGGTGGCGGATGCATTTTTTGAAACGAGCTCGAAAAATCTTGGATTAATACTTCCGTCAGCACTGAGGTGTCTCTTTCCAATATCGTAAATACAAATTAAAAAGCGATAATTTACGCTTAGTGTTTCGTGCCCTTTAACTATCGAGATTTTCCATATGAGCAATCTGAAACTCAAAAGCACGTAGCTCAATATTGGCCAGGTAAATCACCCAAATTAAATCGGGAAAAAAATTGGTATTTCCTGAGTTCATGTTTCTGAGTTTCATCGTATAGTAAAATCCTTCAAGTATTTTTATCATTCCTTACTCACCGTGCTGAAATACTACCTTAAATGAAAAATTCTTGAGAGATTACCGGTACTACTCAAGCCAGTTTGCAGAGTTAAAATTTACGCATTTCACAGAAAGTAAATTTCAGAAGTCTAAAAAAATACATATCGAGACTGTACTCGGACGCAAAAGTGCGATTCTCAGCAGAAATGGCGTTCCTACCTGTTAGTGAGTTCGGATTATCTGGCGGTGGCGATTGGAAAATTGGGTTTAATGGGAAATGATCATCGTCGTCCTCGGCAAAACGATGACTCATTATGTCGTCATTGCCTGCGAAAATAAAAGGACAGTTAAATACTGGAACTTTATACTGCGATAAATTAGCTATTGGTAAGGGGATCGGTAACAAGTTCTTCTGCTCAAACGTAATCTTTTTTTTTTATCATTTTTTTTAAAACAGACATTTTGACTAGGAACAGAAAACACTTCATAAGCTTAATTTCCCATTGTGATAAAAATCATTGAGGATTGTAGCCTTTAAGGTGATTATTAACGTATGGATTCTGTCGTGTTTCGACAATATTTTTCCCCTATAGACTGCAGCGAGTGGAGGAAAAGTTTTTTTTTTTTCTCTCTACAAGGAACTTTGAGCGCTTTTTATATACAATAATACGTCGACGATACTTTTGTAACCACTGTTCCACGATACAAATCCTAAGTGGCAATCAAAAGCTATGTGCTTTAAAATTTTCAAAGACATTGTACGGCAACTTTTAAATGATGTTTTATAAAACTATTGGCAGAGAATTCGTAAGAAAAATGTGAAATTGAGCACTCTAATTTTTCCTTTGGGAAAAACGGGAGATAAAAAAACATGCCATAAAAACACAAAGAAAATAAGACACAAACCTTGGTCAGAGCCTGAATATTCCATCTGCTGGAAATTTGGAGGGCTTTCACTGCTCTGCAATTCGAGAAAAAGAATTATTCGTTACATTTTTTTGATTAAGTGCATTTTGACGATACGCAACGAATAGAGCGCAGCAAATAGACGCCTGGTCAACGTCTGAAGTCCTAAGAAAATTCAAGACGATATCTTCGTTGCAGTCTATTTGCTGGGAGAGCAGAACGATTAGTTTTACCTGGTCAGAATAAGTTTTATTCATTCCAGAGTCTCTATTCTCTGGATCGGCCGCAGCCGGATCGTGCGAGAAATCGCCGTGAGAAGGCGGTTGATTAAAATAATGAGATGTCTCCATCGGAGAATTCGATGGTTGAGGAGCCTGTATACAAAAATAAATTTGCAAACAAGAACAAAATTAGAGCCGAGTACAAAAGTGCGACTAAAGCCTGATTATTTTAGGTGAACCCAAAATCGTCGCGCCTCAAAAAACTTGTCTGAATGACCCAAGGGGTAACACCTTGTTGGAAATCTGTACACCGGATATCAGAATATCGAAGATATCAGCCGGATATCACAGGTATAATAAACGGATATCAAGAGAATATTTACCAAATTTCATTCAATCATCTGACAGACTTCACAGAATACCAAAATAGAAGTGGCTATTCACACGCCTGCCCTATATAAAATATATTAGGTTGGGTTCCGTGCGTTCAAGTTACCTCCCATTTAAAATGCATTACGTGCGTTCAAGTCTCCATGTATTTGCGCCGACGGGCGAATAG